>ERZ772946.33-NODE-33-length-88816-cov-28.5351_pt1 | contig 88816 bp, 70 predicted proteins | sample MGYA00511680_ERZ772946 | MGnify/ENA primary metagenome ERZ772946 (study PRJEB29015, sample SAMEA2737918) | human oral metagenome | biome: human oral; feature: human-associated habitat; material: dental | place: China | collected 2016 ... | reverse complement strand
TTTTTTTGTTGTTATCACGTCCTGTTCTTTTACTGACTGTTGCTTCAAAATCTGCTTGTGTCGGTCTGTCAGTTTCGCATGGTCGAGAATGTCTTTTACAACCTGCGTCTGGTTGATTTCATCAAGTTTAATCGCAACCTTTAAGGTCGGGGCAACTTGATGAGATAGCCAGTTCAGCGTCCTTTGGAAGGAGTAAGGCTCTGGTTTTGTGGTTAGTTTTAATCGTTCACGATTGTTCCCAATAAACCAAGCCCATTCTTCATTCAGTTTCCAATCAGAACGAGGTTTGGAATCGTCTTTATCTACAAAACGGATATACCGATTGATAATTTTAAAGGCGGTATGCTCTGGATTGTCATAGACGAGTAAATCACGGACTGCATAATAGGCACGCTCATTTTTCAATCGAATCTCAAAACGGTTTTTTACTTCTGCGTCTTCAATGGGAATATCATTTTTCTTGTACTGCTCGTAGTCCTTTTCATAGATACAGAAATAAACTTCACTTTGTAATGAACCGATATAGAGGGTGTTTCCCATACATTCCTTTTCCTCTTTGCGTACCAGTTCGCCACTGCGATAGCTTTTAAAACTGCGGAAGACGGAGATACATTCTTCCTGTTGGCACTTTTCAGTGAGTACAGGGATATTCAAAATCCCTGTCTTATCGTTAATGGCAAGGTCAAGGCGTTTCATCACACCGCCAGCCACCAAAACGTCCATAAAGAACTCATACCAGCTTCTTTGTTGTGCCAGAAGATAGCTTTCAAATTGTCTGCACCCACGACCTTTCAATTCCACCAGAACTCCTTTGTCCAGTTCATGGGAGCAAAGGACGAATATGTCGCCTAAAGCATAATGCTCTGAATAAGAATAGAAACCATAGTCCTCATGAAGAAAATAGGACAGTTTCAGTTGTAAGATGTTTTCGACCACCTGCTGTACGTCTGTTGTCGGAAAGCGAATCCTTACATAATCAAACAGCATTTCAAGGGGAGCGTCGGGATTGAAGCGTTCCAGAGCTTCCCAAAGGGACTGCTGTAAATCCTCTGATGGCTTGACTTTTCCTGTTTCAATATCGCTTAGATACTGCCTTGTAATACCAGTCGCAACAGCTAAACGGTTTTGAGATAGTCCATAAGCCAAGCGTTTTTCTTTTAAATGCTGTAACCAAGTTTGTTCATTCAGTAAAAATCCCTCCAATCAAAAAGGCGTATGTCAACTTTTAAAGCCCATTTGACATACGCTGAAATTTTGTAAATCCCTTGTAACCAAAGGATTTTCTAATGTTTTTTTGACTGTTTCCTGTCGATTTGTACCCCCCTGTTAGATACGGGGGGTTAATGGGCAGGGCAAGCCCTGCCCGACAAAGCCAGAACTTACGGTTTAAGACCGTAAAACCTGCCTTTGTCGTCTGTATCTGCCTTTGATTCTCCCTGTATGCCAGTGTAAATCACTACCAAATCAACTTCTGGTCTTAAATATTCCTGTTCAATCACTTCTGATAGACCGTCCGTTTTGAATGAATTTCTATCAAAAAGCTGAAATTCATATAGAATATTTTTGCTGGTAATACTATGTCGCTTCTCTAACCTCATTCTGAATGTGAACGGTGGTTTCTTCACTTCACGGATAATTTCATCAATCAGCTTATCTATTCTGGAATAGAATCGTACTTTTGGATTGACGGTAAAATGCCTGTATCGGTCAATGATGTATTGTTCACAATCTACCGTGAATTGGTCTGTATTCAAGCAAAGACAAATGACAGATTTTTCAGTCGGTGTATGATATATCTCCAATCTTTTAATATCCATTACTTTTATTTCTCCATTTCTTGTTGTTCTGATGATGGCTTTTTGTGTCCTGTCTGCTGTTGGATAACTTTTTAATTTCCTCTAAAAAGTCATGTCCTTTTGGTACAAGGGGAGTATAAAACTCTGATATGACACTTGTTCCTACATCAACATAGCCACGACCTTTGATTCGCTTTAAGAAGAAATCCTTTTGTACGTCACTGCCAAACATCATGCCATAGCCCATTTCAGACATACGACCTAAAGCCACTCTGAAATTAAACTGATCACGGATTCCGTCGCCTAAATATTTTGCGTCTGGACGTTGACAAGCCAGTATTAGAAAGAAGCCAGCTTGACGACCTAACATGACAATCTGTTTCAGCTTATTCATAACTGCGGTGTTTTCTTTTGTTCCCAGCATTTCCATGAAAGCGACGTATTCATCAAAGATTAAGAAGTGTGCCGGGAGACCTAAGTAAGCATAATTTTTGCCAGTCTTATAGTTCTTCATCTGCTTCATTTCCTCACTACGTTTCATCATTTCTTCATAGAATGTTTCAATGCAAGAAAGCAAGTCTTCTTTTCTATAGTAGACATTTGCCATCACAGAACCTAAGTCCGCAAGGTCAGCATTTTTCGGGTCAAGAATATACAGTTTTGAATCTGTATGAAGCAAGGCTTCAATCAGTGTCAGTATAAAGTAAGTTTTACCGCCACCTGTACCACCAGCAATCAACATATGAGGGAGCTTATCATATTCCCACCATACGTTTTTCATTAAGCGAAGTTTACCATCTTTAGCTTCTACTTCATCAATAGAAATACGACTGGCTATGGTGTCATAGAGCAAAGTATATTCCACATAGGAATCCTTTAACTCTTTATCCGTCAGCTCACAGTACAAGCCACTCTCTAATTTCTTTTCCAAGTGTAAGAGTTGGTCTTGATATTTTCCCAGCGTGATTTCCACCCGTATCTGTATCAAGCCATTTTTAAGTCGATAATACATTTTAGGGAAGTAGGTTATCTTTTCCTTTGTACGACCAGCACTATCTTTAAAGAAACCCTCTGTTTTGACCTGTTCAGATTCATACCACTTGTTTTCAAGTATCATCTTTGCCAGTTTTTGACGGTGGTAAAGTTGTTTAACCGTATCATAGCGAACCCGTTTGAATACAAACGCTACCAGCAAGCAGATAAGAATTGCGACACTGAAACTGATAATTAAATAGGGAATGTCAATCTTATCTGCTTGTGATAGGTTAAAATCCTGCCAGTTGATCTGCTGGATTGTCTTCACATGAAACAGTCCGACAACCAGCAGGAAAACAGGCAGGAGTGACGCTATCGTAAAATGAAAGACTAAATCTTTACCAGATGGGCGAATCCTTTTACCACGCTGTTTCATGCGAAAAAGTCTCCTTTCTACCTAGCGACTATTTGTCTTGTGTCGGTTCTTTCTTTGCTTGTGGTTGAGCTTTGAATGAACTAGAATCCTTTGTCAGCACAATATCGTCTGCCTTGATATACCAGTCAACATCTGCTCCTTGATAGGTGGCAGTAGCAACGGTGTCCGCAATGGGATTGATAAGTTCCACCCGTGCGTTATAATCAAACTCTTTCAAAGGCACGCTGGCAGGAATACTTACTTGAATCATGCGTCCTTGCCCTTTGGATTTTAAGTCATAGGTACGTTCTTTGATTTCCTCTGAAACCGTACCGTCTTCATTTTGGATTCTCACTTCACGACGTAGAGCAGAGAATTTTAATTCTCCAAAAGTCGTGTCTTTATCTAATACGATACCATTTGCTAATCTCATCATTTTTCCTCTCTTTCTTTATTCTTTTACCATGTCGTCAGCATGTAAAAGGTAATTTGTAAAACCACGAGTGCCGATTTTATAGCCCTCGGCGGTAATACGTGGATTGACTAACTTAACACGTTCCTCAAAGCCGAAATGTTTTTCGCCAGCTTCAGCAGGAAGTACGACCACAATATCATCTGCTCTTTGAACGTCTGAATAGAGATTATAGCTTCGAGATAAGACGGTTAGATGTCCGTTGATTCTTCGCTGTACGACTTTATCCTCGCCAGCAAATTCTAAATTGCCGAATGTTTTTTCCATCTTGGGAATCACAAATTTAAGTTCCATATTTTTACCTATCCTTTCTTTTTTATGGTTGAATGAATCTCGTTTGTTTGATGGTCTTTCACGGTGGGGAGCGACCTTTATTCTCTTGTTTTTCTATTTTCGTAGTATCACGTCCTTTCAAATCGGGTAAAAAAATAGACACCTCATTTTTGAAGTGTCCACCTTTTGCCTATTCAATTTTTATTGGAAGTATCTTTGTTTCTTCACTTTTCAAGGGTAAATCGTCGTATCAAAGCTCATTCATAAGTAGTAAATTAGTAGTAAATTGATTGGTTTCGACCTTGATAAAGTGTGATAAGTCCAGTGTTTATACGGATAACTAGATTTTCATACTATTTTTAGCATAAAATATCTCAAAAATCCCGTTCTAGATAATAATAAATTATTATCTAGAATACCACTATAGCGGGAAATATCCTATAAAAGTTCACTTCGTTCGCCCTTGATATAAGAAAAGCATAATTTTTCTATATTATACACTTGAGGTACTATAACTGCTAAATTTGTTAAAGATTTCCAACTTCTTCCACTCAACTTTTTTCCTGTTCAAGTGGGACGACTGCTAGTGTCTTTCCTAAACTGGCTAAGACTTTTAAGACCGTATCCAACTGAGGACTAGTCTTTCCTGTCTCCATCCTAGCTATGACAGGCTGGCTTACTCCACTGAGTTCCTCTAGCTTTTTCTGACTGATACCTTGCTCATGTCTAGCCTCAATCAACTCACTCATAATAGCCACTCGCATATCACTTTCAAGAATTTCTTCCTTGGTAAAGAGTTCTGTTCGGACATCCTTCCAATTACTTCCAATGGCACTATTCTTCATCACTTAACCCTCTTTCTTTTATGTCCTTCAGTTCACGCTTGGCTTTTTCAATTTCTCTCCTAGGAGTTTTCTGAGTCTTTTTGACAAAATGATGTAAGAGAACAAAACTCCCATCAAGCCACGCTACAAATAAAATCCTATCTCTAAGAGGTCTTAGTTCCCAAATCTCATCTTCCAAATGTTTGATATAGGGTTCACCAGCTCTAGTCCCATGTTGACTAAGCAGCTCAATATAGTCGTTTAGTTTATTGAGTTTGATGCGGCTATCCTTACTTTTCTGACAAGCCAATTCTCTCATATAATCCAAGACTGGCTCATTTCCATTTTTGTCCTTATAGAAGTAAATCGTATGCACCAAGTAGCCTCTTTCTAATTCAATTATAACTCAAAAGTTATTAAAAGTAAATCTTAACACTCATAAAAAGAAGACCTTCAGAAAATTCTAAAGGTCTCATTTTTATTATTCGAAAAAATTACGAGAAGAGTTATAAATTGGAGATAATCCTGACTCTTACTCCAACTCTATCCCCTTTTCTCGGAGATTAGCTAGACACTCCTCATAGTAGGCGGCATCGTGTTCACTGTATATAGGACTAGTCAGCTTCTCCTCAGGCAAGTCTTGATAAGGAGGGCAGGTCTTGCCACGGTAGTTCTTGTTCAACCATTCTGGACTGACATTATAGCCACGGTTAGCCATCTCCTTCATGATCAAGTCATGGTAGGCATAGAGATGATAGGGCGAGTGGGTAAAGACATAGTCCACTGTCACATGCTTTCTGCCCCAGCCATTGCCACGCAAGGCGCAGCACTCTCGATGTTGCCCCAAGAGTTGAGGACGGGGAAGTTGTGAAATCAAAGCCTCATGCCAAAGTCTCATGGAAGTCTCCTTTCAGTAAAGTCGAATGTTGCAAGTAGGTATTGGGATAGCGATCCAGCAACTCTCGAGTCTTAGCGATTAAGTCTTCCTTAGAAGCCTGACCAAAGCGGTAGCGATCCAGCAAGAGCATGTAGTCCTTGCGCTCAGCATCTGTCGCTTTCTTTTTGAAATAGCCCCAAATATGCTGGAAGGCATTGCAAACCTGACCCCTATGTTCTGGGATTTGACAGGCACGGTCGATCAGTTCTTGAACCTGACTTACCTCCACCTCTTCATTCTTCAAGTATTGGCGAATCTCATTGTAGATATTGCTGGAATGGCTCAAAACGAGATATTTATTTCTAGCCCAAAGTTGTTGGCATTGGGATTTTTGGTTAGTTTGTTCCATGTTTCTCCTTACTTTCTATCAGTTTCCAGGAAATATGGAAACAAAGTTGTATCTTAAAAATGAGCGAATAAATTAGCCCCATTACCCTTTAAAGTTTTTCAAGAACTCTTTGAGTTCTGCATCGGCTTCTGGTGTGGTTCCGTGGAGTTGACCGAGCATTTCGAGTAGAGAAGCTGTTTGGTTTTCGATCGCTTTATTTGTCTCGTTAATCTTGCTGACAATTTCTGTCAGTGGCTCGACTTCTTCTTCCTCAAAGGTGTCTACATAGCGAGGGATATTGAGGTTGTGGTCATTTTCGACAATTTCTTCATAGCTTGCCAGATGGGCAAACTTATCAATCTCCTCACGAGACTTATAAGCCTCCAGAATCTTCTCGATATGAGCATCCGTCATGATATTCTGATTTTTCCCTTTATCAAACTCCTTAGAAGCATCGATAAAGTAGACATCACGATTGGTACGATTCTTCTTGAGAATGATGACCGTGGTCGGAATGCTGGTATTAAAGAAGATATTGGCTGGTAGACCGATAACCGTATCAATAGTTCCTTCTTCTAACAAGGCCTTACGAATGGTTCCCTCCGCATTGCCACGGAAAAGAACACCGTGAGGAAGGACAATAGCCATAACTCCATTATCTTGCTTGAGATGGTAGTAACCATGTAAAAGGAAGGCAAAGTCAGCCTTGGACTGGGGCGCCAGTTTCCCAAAAGGAGAGAAACGAGGATCAGCCATAAAGCCAGAGCTTGCTGACCACTTGGCTGAGTATGGAGGATTCATGAGAACACCGTCAAGGTTAGTTGGCTCTTGAGTTGGTCAGTCTTCGTCTAGTGTATCGGCATTGTGTAGAAATTGATTCTCAACTGGAACACCGTGTAGAATCATGTTCATCCGAGCCAAGTTATAGGTTGAGGTATTGAGCTCCTGACCAAAGTAGACAACGGTCTGTGGCTTGTGAGAGTATTTCTTGGCATTACGCAAAAGGGAGCCAGATCCCATGGTAGCATCATAGATGGTAAAACCTTCCTGGTCTTCACGACCTAAAAAGGCAATCTGAGTCATAAGCTTAGCAACAGGTTGCGGGGTATAGAGCTCACCCGCTTTCTTACCCGAGTCAGTCGCAAACTGACCGATCAGATACTCATAGGCATCCCCCAGCATATCGCCAGCATGACCAGCCACATCTAGCACAGCCAACTCCTTCATGACTGCTGCCACCGTTTGGTTTTGCTTTTGCGGAGTTGCTCCTAGCTTTTTAGAGTAGAGGTCAATATCCTCAAAGAGATTTTCATAGAGGTCGTCACTCTGCTCAATATCTCGAAATCCCTGAGCCAAATCTTCCAACTGGAAAGTCCCCTCATTGACACGTGCTACCAAAGCCGTAAAGGTCAACTCATGCTTGATACTATAGTTGAGTTCGTCCTTCATGACTGCAAGAAGATCCTCATGCGTATCCGCACCTCATAGTAGTTGCGATAGACCTCAAGGGCATCCTCAAGACTATCTGTCCCCTCCTCCATGGTCTCCGCCACGAAAAAGAATCTTATCTGACAGATACTTGTAAAAGACCATACCCAAGAGATAAGACTTATAGTCATTAGCATCCATCTTGGAGCGGAGAACATCCGCTGAGTTCCACAGGGTTGGTAGAGCGACTGGGACGTTTGTGTTGTTTCCATAATGTTTCTTTCTTTTTATTAATTCAAAGATCTAACTATCTGTCCAATAGTTTCATTTCTAATTCTTCAAAATATTTGTGACGTAATGTAATTTGTAAATCATTATTCATTGTAATACTACTTAAAGCTTTTTCTTTAAAGTTAGAAGCTATTTCTTTAATTTCTTTAGAAGCAATTATTTCATTTTTTAAGTTACAAATCTTTAAAATTGTCGAAAAATCTGAAGAAGCTATGCTATCTTCCACAATTTTAGTTATATTTCCTAATGTTACAGTTATATCAAATTTTTCTGATAAATTTTCTAAAAATGCTAGTGCATCACTCTCGGTTGGTTCTCTTGTTTCTATCAAATGACCTTCCATAAACTCATCTAGTCTTTTTTTCAAGGCGATACGTATTATTTTATCTTTATTTATTGTACACGAAGCAATAATAACTTTTTGGAGTCTATTAAATTTTTGCTCTTTATCCTGTTCTTCAGACTCTAAAACTGACTTCACTATTGCTTCGTCTACTAGAAGCATCTCTATTTCATTAAATGGTATAACAAAAATATTTTTCCTTTTATATTTTTCAATTCTTATCTCCTCCATCCAGTCATAATCAATAATACCATAAGCTATATTACCATGTATATGTTGTAAATTATTATAGGCTTTTGTATGCTGGATGACCTGTTTATGTCCTTGAACTGGTTTTACAAAACAAAATTCACTAAATAATTTGGAATATATCTGATAGTCTATACTAGTTTTAGTCCCCTCACAAAATAGGATTGGCTTTCTTGTCCCAGATACTTCAGTTAATAAGGATAAAGGCATTTCTTGTGATTCTTCTAATATCTCATAATCCAAATCATAAGGTGCTTCAAATTTCTTGCACCACATGTAACTTGCATTTGTTCTTGATTGAACAAAGTCCATATTATGTGAAGCAAAAATAAATTGACAATCAGGTCGTTCTGATATCAGTAAATCCCATAATTCATTATAGATAGCAGCATTTAGAAATGTTTCTGGTTCATCAACAATGATGTAACTATCTTCCGGAGCAAGAAGTACATTACCTATATAAAATAATATACAACGTTCCCCATCACTAAGCCCATTTATACTATATTTAGAGCCGTTTTTTTCAACTTCAACAACTCGATTATCAGGCTCAAGATGAAATGATATTTCAGGAAAAATTTTATTCCATATTTGCTCTACTCTATCCCATAAAGCTATAGATAACCCGTCCACCCCTCTAGATTTATCAGTCGCTATCTTAGCATAATTCTTTATCAAAAATGTTATTAGTTTAGTAAAAGTATTTGAAAAATCCTTTTCAATTTGGAAGGGTTGTAAATCAATTGTGTCATATTTAATATCTACTTCTTTTAAATCTTGAATATATTTTTCTTTAGTAATTCCATTACGATCATGAATAGTAGAAACAAAATATAATAATTTTTGAGCAGGCAAAATAAATATCTCATTTATATTATTTTTCCTTAATTCATTAATAAGACTTGATTTCCCTGAACCATTGGCTCCAATAATTATAGTCGTTGATTTTACTCTCGAAATAAAAGAGAAAAGTTTAATTATTTTAAAATTCTCTATAATTTGTGGTAACTGTGATTCATAATAATAATTGTCACTACCAAAACAATAGTATATGCTTTCTAACCAATTATTACGAAGTTTTTTATACTTTTCTGTTACATCATCAGATAAAAAAACATCATTTAATTCTCTTTTAATCAAATCAATGAGTAATAAAAAGTAATTATCTACAGTATTATATGAAGTCTTTTTCCCTTCTTTTTCATAATCAGGCAATCTGTAAAAATCATCATTAAGTCTGATCCTTTCAGATCCTATCCTTTCAATTAATTCATTAATAGGGCTATACATGATTCCTCCTTAAACAAACATATCCTGCAAGAGTTTCTTTTTGAGTGTTTCTAACTGAGAAATTTTTTCGTGGTGAGAATTGATAAGGTTATCGAGTGTGGAAAAATAGGCACCGATGGCTTGTTGTTCAGGGAGAGATGAGATAAGTACTTTTTTCGATAGTAATACCCTTTATTGATGTCCCTTGAAGTTGGGTAACCTCCTTTTGAAGTAATCTATAAAGCAAATATGCTGTGAACTCTATATTTGATTTAAGATTTGAGAGTGATAAAAAATCCTGACTTGTTGCGTATTCATGACGCATCACCACTAACTTCCCAACTCCAACTCTCGTAACAACCGCAATTGAATCTTTTGGTATTATTTTGGCTGATTAATTTTTCAAACCTTTCTCAGAAATACTTTTTTGAACTCTAATTTCAAATAAACAATTTGTCTCTAAGTCAGATGACTAAATCCAAGGAATATCCCCATCCCAATATTCCTGAACATTTGTATTTGGAGTGCCACCACTTTGAAAGTCATCAGCTAAATCATTAATTTCACGAAGCTCCCACTCATCTTCAAATCCATCCACACGAATCTCAGGAACAGTCTGTCCAGCTTTTGGAAACATCTTGGAAAGCATGGTCGCCTTGAGGGATTGGTAGTTTGTGAGATTATCTTTATAGCTAAAAAGAAGGTCATCCAAGTTGCGGAAGAGGGAACCAATAGCGGTTTGTTCAGGGATACTTGGAAGAGCTATTGGAGTTTCTAAAATATTTTTATTGTACAACCGCTTAATAGTCGTTCCTTCAATGCCTTGCCATTTTACTATGGAATAAAATTGTTTGAGAAAAGAATTATCTAACTGTTCATCGTGTTTTAACCAGACAATATTTGAATCTTGAAAATAGGCCTCTTCTCCTTGATATTCTACCGTCCGACCGATACTTCCTGAAGCAGAAATCAAAATATCTCCAATTTCAGGATATGGATATTTAGATTTATACTCCTCAAATTTTTCACGAGTAATAAATGAATCTGGTTCGCTACCAAAAGTACCAATTTTATAAAATGGAATCTCTCCAACTTCTGAAGTTTCCTCCCTGAAAATTCTCTTATTCATAGCTACTGAACCTAGATTCCCAAGTTTATAAGTTTTCCAAGAATCACAAAATTGTTTGAATCTAATTTTCGATTCAATTTTCATCATATCAATCTCCTAACAAACTCTACTAATGTGAATTATGAATTTCCACATATTATTCCCACACAAAGTAAAAAAATCATTGACTATTGTTTTATCAACTTGTATGTGTTAGTATAAAATAAAATGGAACTAAAATATATTTTTTAACTATATCAATTATACCTCTAGGAAGTAGTATTATGCAACATGAACATGAACCTAAACTGCAATTCCCTTCTAATGTAAAAATAATTAAAGCTAAAGATAAAATTACACAAAAAGAATGGAATGTTTTTTTTAATAGTGCTTGTCACAAAAGAAACGGCAAATATAAATTAACAGAAGAAAAGAAAGAATCCGATTTTATTTACTACTCAAAAGTTTTTAAAATTCAAGCTGAACCTTCATTTATTACCAACTCTAGATTATTAGAAACTAAATATGGATACTGCACTGTTGTAAAATATAAAAATTATATCTTAATAAATTCTAAATTCTGTTCTCTTAATAAAGAGGTATTAAAAATAGTAGGTACTGAAATTTCTTTTGAAGAATTCACAAAATACTTCACTAAAGATACAGCAGAATTTGAAAAAATTACACTTTCAAACTCGTCTATAATGTCAGGTATCAGAAGCAGAATCATTGAGGGGCAAAAACTCCAAGAAAATTTTCGACCAATTTATTCGTCTAAACATGTACTTAAATCTTTTAGAGTTCTTCAGGATGGAGTTGTATTTTCCCAATCCCCATCAACATCCAAGTTAAACTATCGGAATGGTAAGTTAAAGATTGAAGAATATATAAACTGGTGTAAAACTATTATTGATAGTATTAATACTAATAACAGTTCCAAATATTTTGATAATTTTGCAAAACCTGTAGATATTTCAAAAATGGACGACTTAACTCCTAAAACAATTTTTATTGATTTAAATTTCTTAAAAGACTATGAGGAGGTGAAGTTTATAACTCGTCAAGAACAAGTTGAGATAAAAACTAATTATATCGTTAAATATTATAATGGTCTGTTTGAATTACAAAATTTAGGAAACGATAAATACATAATTGTATACAGCTATAATATACTAAACAATAGAATAGATAATAGTAAAATAAAACTCAATAAGCAAAATTCCAGCACTTTGTCAAAAATTTCATATAAAGCTGAAAATAGTATAGAGGATATAATTAAGAGTAGTAAAAATAAGCAATTAAAAATTAATAAGAACAAAAAAACAATTACATATCATATTGAAGATATTGATGTTTTTTATAAGTATGAGGATGACGATAAACAGATAACTTTAAAAGAATTAATTGAAAATAATTCTACAATCCTTTTTGATAATTCACAATTTTTTTATTATAAAAAGACCTTATTTCAAGACTCTCAATTAAATAATTCTGGATTTTTACGTTATTTCTTTGAAGAAAATAATATGATAAACGCTAATTCTGAAAAGGGCACATTTATGGAAGATTCCATTAGCTTTTCTGATGATTCCATATTTGATATACTAGAAAAAAGATTAGACCTTTTAGGATATACTGATATCATTTGTGATGATTTAGGTAATGAACGTGCTGATTACATTGCTTTCGATGAAAATCGCTTATCATTTTTCCATGCAAAATACAAACAAGTAGATAGAAACCGAGGAAAAAAATCTGCATCTGCGTTACATGATGTAGTTAGTCAAGCGTTAAAAAATCTAGTTTTTCTAGATAATATCGAAAATATTAATTTAGATCAAATATATAAAAATAAGTGGTCAAATAAATATATAAATAATGAAATAACAACACAGATTAATCGAATAAGAAAATCTGCCAATGATAATTCTATAGCAACAAGACTCAAAAATACAAATAGACAAATTAATGTCCAAAAATATATGGTTTTAGTTATAAATTTTATTTCAAAAAGTGAAATTAGTGACTACATACAAAATCAATCTACTAACACACAAATACAACAAATTGTTTGGTTACTCTCTTCTTTCATTTCTACCTGTCAAGAAATGAATATAATCCCACAGATTATATGCAAACCATAAATTAATTACTAAAACTAACAAGATAAAATCTTTAATCTCTCCAAAATGTGCCAACTACCAAAAATTTTATAATCATCCTACTGTTATTATCTTTAGTGTCTATTGTGAATACCTATTCCCCACACAAAATGTAAGCTAACATTATTTTTAAACTTAAATTATACCACGAAACCACAAAAATCCCCCTTAGAAATCAATTCCTAAGGGGTTGTTTTTATCCTGCTACTTGTCCTGCTTCTTCTACTTTTACTTTTTTCTCCTTCTTACTTGAACTAGTCAATCGGCGCTTGCCATCTCGGATTGTATTCAGATCCTTGAGAAGATTGGTCAGATGTTCTTTTTCAGGGAAGGCTTCTGCACTGGCTGCGGTATAGCGCATAAAGAGGTCATAGATACTAGTTAGTTCGGTACGGACTTGTCTGGTCTTGCCGACTTCCTTGGCAGACTTATGCGCACGCGCCTGACTCTCAACCTGATCATACTCCTCCTGCGCACTAATCACCGCCGTCAGCATAGGTGTCAGTCCTAGGCTGGTCACTGCCGTGTGATAGGGTTCTTCACTGAGGGTTTTGAGCAGACTCTTAATTTCTGCCGTTTCCACATCATTGCTGTGCTTGGTAATATCCTTGTACTTAGCAAAGACTGGTTTCAAGATCTCATGGGCTTCTTTGAGTTTGGTCTCCTTGATCTTAGCAAATCCTCTATGAAGGGTAAAGAGACCGACTAGGGCACTGTCACGATTGCGATCGACTTCGGTCAGATTCGTCGCCTCTTTCTTTTCTACGATAGCTAGTTGAGCTTGGAAGTCTGCTAGCTTGCTCTTGAAGGAAGCAAGGTGCTTGCTATACATAGGCTCGTCCTTATGTGCCTTAGCAAAAACTTCTAGTAGTTGACCCGTGTCTACCATGAGACTTTCAAACTCACGGTTGGTAAAGTTGGTGTAGCTTAGAGGACGGATAGTGAATGTTTTTGTCATGATGATAACCTTTCTTTTTTCATTATTTCAAAAAGGAGTTTTCCCTTAAATTTATAAATCCATTCTAACAGTTACTTTAAAAGATTTGTCCCCCTTCCTCTGAACTGTCAATATTTCCATCTAAAATGTACTTCTCAGGGCAAATCTTTTATTTCCAAAACAAAAAATCCCTATCTGACTAGACACACATCCGTCTGTCAGATAGAGACTCTTACTATTTTTAGATTTTAACTTTTCTTGCTTTAGAACACATCTAAACTTTAGGAAAGAGGACTATTCGAAAGTTCGAAGACCTCAAAACTTTCTCAGATAGACTATCCGAAGCTTAGAATGCTCATAAATTTATGTATTTCTTGCCATTCTAAGTTTAGAATGCATATAAACTTTAGTAAATTCATATCTTCGAAACTTCGAATAGCTACCTACCCTACTCCAATCGGCATTTAATCTTCTTCTTAGTCAAGATACGGTCATTTTTGTTAGAGAGAGCTTGGATACGAGCTTCGAGAAGGATTTTACGTCCGGCCTCTGTTCGTGTGTAGACGAGGTGATAGCGTCCGATAGTAGGCATCAGAAAGTTTAGGAATTTCTGTGCATCTTCCTTGCGCTTGTCAAAAAGACTAGGCACAACATAGTAAGGTGACTGACCTTGTCGGACTTTCTCTGTCTTCAAGAGATAGCGCTGGTTGTCCACTGGAGCAAAGAATTCTCCCACAGTCTGCGCAAACAATTCCTTATCTCTCATACTACCTCCCTTGAGATAGGCGAAAACCAAATAATTTCCCTTATCCTCCTCTACCTGAACACGAGATTGGTCATCTGTTAGATGCCCCGAATCTAGCAGAGCCTTTCGGATCTGCTCACCCAGAGATTGCAAACGTTTATAGGGACTCTTATAGCAGAGGTAGCGCCAAGATGCAAAGGCCAAAAAGAGGAGACAAGCTGCTGTAAGCCACCAAACTCCAGTCAGTCTCATTCTAAACAACAAAACCAATAAATCCACTGCTAACAGCAGCAAAGACATGCGTACCCATTTTAATGCATCAAACTGGAGCATGATTGGAATTTTCTGTTTTTGAGTCGCAACTTCAGTGACAATCTCAAATTGATCTGCCACTACGAGAGAATCGTACCATTTTTTGCGCAAACCTGCTCGATCCTTGGATAACATCTTAATCCGTTCGTTATACTCTCTGATTTGCTTTTTCTTAAAAGGGGGCTTTGGAAAATCCAAACGATCCAAACCGGTCTCAATACTCTCCCGATTATAGGCTAAGCCAAGAAAATGCTCCATCCGTCGCGACAAGGTCTGCAGATCCTGGTTGCTCTCTGGTCTAGGCTCCTCATCAGGAAGAGTGATGAGTGCTTGCGCTTGAACGGCTACCAGATGCCAGATGTTGCTGGTCTTTTCTGGATGCCCTGACCAGATACGAATGGCACGCCCTCGCATCTGGTTACTCAGCATAAAGCTCCCCACAAAGCTTCCGAGGATTAGGGAGTTGACACAAGGAGCATCCCACCCCTCTCCAAGGAGAGATTTAGTTCCGACTAGGACTTGAATCCGCCCTCGTTGAAAAAGCTCCGTCACTGCTGCTACGATTCCCTTAGCTGAGCTCGGAAAACCAACCTGCACATAATCTTTTGGATCCAAGTGACCAATAGATGAGAAACTAAGAGAAACCTGAGGCAAGAGTTCCTTCAACTCTGCTGCCACATCGGTAGGCAAAATAACGACACTACCTGACAAGACAGCCAAAGACACAGGTATCTCTTGCACCTGAGCTTTTCGACGTATGCTTTCAAAATAAGGGAGAACCCCCAACTGAGAAATGGTTGCCTGATTATCTCCCAGATAGGTGGCAAAATCCTTGCGAATATAGTCAGCTAATACTAACTGTCTCAGTTCCTGACCTAGACTCTCATACTCCGTCAAAAAGATATCGGCAATGGCAGACAACTTCCCCAGAGATTGGGTTAAAAGTTGGTCAGAAGCCTTAGACTTAACCAGATAAACCTGACGCTTTTCCACCAGCCCACGCGCCTTCAAGTCAGCCTCTAACTTTTTCCTATATCCATCCGGATCATCATACCAATCTGGTGTCTGATAGAGTATACTCTGCAACAGCGTCTCCAGCCAGTAGGAGGTCAATGCTGGAAGCTTCTGGTGTCCCAGTAAATTTTGCAAAGAGGGAGGAATCGTTAACCCCTGAGAATGCATATAAATCAACATAGCAGACAAGTACTTGGGATCTTCTAAGAGTAAATCAGATGAAATATCCCCTTTGAGGACCTTAGACCCTGCTACAAATGTTTGAAAATCAGGATCAACTATAAGGTGATGAATATAGTCCCACTTAGTCTCCTCAAACTGTTTGAGACGTTCCGACTCTTCAGCTGTTGGTGAACACACGTAGACAAAATCCTGATGAGGGCAGAGGGTGTCTTCCTTGACTAGTTCAGGTACCGTGATTTCTTGGTCGATCTCCCCGCACATTCGGATATAGCGTTCCCAGAGTTCTGGCTCGCTGTCATATGGTGGTGTGGCTGTCAGGGAGATGACTTGCAACTGTTCATACTGCTTGCGAAAGGCTTCCAGACTTTTCCACCATTCATTGTGCAGATGGTGGCATTCATCCAAGCAAAGAGTCGCAACTTTCTGAGATCTTAGGTTTGAAAGCAAATCAAACCCCACAAAATCCTCTGCTTCACCATCTTCTTGTGATTGCAATTGGTTCATGGCACTATGAAAGGCCTGATAGGTCACAATCGTTAGGGGCCTCATCTCCTTTAAGTTTTGGGAAACGAGGTCTGAAATCTTCTGTTCGTTCTCTAAAAAGGCTGTTTGAATCCTCTCCCCCCATTGTTCACGAATGGTGACAGTCGGAACTAAGATGAGGGCTGGATTGCCAAAACGAGCGATTAGCTCGATACCAATGGTTGTCTTTCCAGAACCTGGTGCGGCCACTAGATGAACATGGCCGTCTGCTTGATAGTCCTGAAAACGATCCAAGACCTGTTTTTGGTATTGGCGCCAGCTTCCTTTAAAGTTTAAACCTAACATGATACCCTCTCATTCTATACCGTCATTTTCTTATTCTCATTTTACCACACTTATTTCACCAGCTAGATAATCCAGATAGTTTTTCTCCACAAAATATGATATAGTAGTATCATACTATCTATAAGGAGTTTCTATGTCACAGCATAAGCAAATGAAAGCTGTTTCTCCCCTTCTACAGCAAGTCATCAATATTTCGTCTATCGTCGGGGGAGTCGGCACCTTGATTTTCTGTATTTGGGCCTATCAGGCGGGGGTTTTACAGTCCAAGGAAACCCTATCGGCCTTTATCCAGCAAGCTGGAGTTTGGGGGCCACCACTCTTTATCTTTTTACAGATCCTACAAACCGTCGTTCCGATCATTCCGGGTGCTTTGACCTCAGTGGCTGGGGTCTTTATTTACGGTCACATCATCGGAACTATCTATAACTATATCGGTATCGTGATTGGCTGTGCCATTATCTTTTATCTGGTTCGCCTCTACGGTGCGGCCTTTGTCCAGTCCGTCGTCAGCAAGCGCACCTATGACAAATACATCGGTTGGCTAGATAAAGGCAATCGTTTCGAGCGTTTCTTTATCTTTATGATGATCTGGCCTGTTAGCCCAGCTGACTTTCTCTGCATGCTGGCAGCTTTGACCAAGATGACCTTCAAGCGCTATATGATTATCATCGTTTTGACCAAACCCTTTACCCTAGTGGTTTATACTTATGGTTTGACCTATATTATTGATTTCTTCTGGCAGATGTTTTAAGAATAGAAAAATCCGTTTGGTTTCCCAAGCGGATTTTTTGAACATAGACAGCCTATTACTTGATACTAAATATACTTTGGTATGGAAATCATGCCTATTTTTCGCGAGTAAAGCGAGGACTTATCTAGCCTTTCCGCCGTGATAGAAACACCTGAAATATAATGATTTCAGGTGTTCGGAAACTTTGAGACTTTAGGCTCAAAGTTTAGGTATGGAATTTCGAAGAAAGTCGCTACCGTCCGTAATCACTTAAGGAAAGGCTCAAAAAACATTGTCTTCAATCTAAATATCCGTTTGGTTGCCCAAACGGATTTTATGGTTTATTTTGAAACTTCTTTTGCAAGGACAAAGTTCCCAAGTGTGGCAGAACCATTTCCAGCAACTGCTGGAGTGACAATGTAATCACGCACGTCTGGTACTGGTAGGTAACCATTTAGAAGAGCAGTGAATTTCTCACGTACACGGTCCAGCATGTGTTGTTGGGCCATAACCCCGCCACCAAAGACGATCACATCTGGACGGAAAGTCACTGTAGCATTGACCGCAGCTTGAGCGATATAGTAGGCTTGAACGTCCCAGACAGAACTGTTGAGTTCGATGTTTTCACCACGAATACCTGTACGGGCTTCGAGACTTGGACCAGCCGCAAAGCCTTCCAAACAGCCCTTGTGGAAAGGACAAACGCCGTTAAACTCTTTCTCCTCGTCCATTGGGTGTTTGGCCACATAGTAGTGACCCATTTCAGGGTGACCTGCGCCGCCGATAAACTCGCCACGTTGGATGACACCTGCACCAATCCCTGTACCAATCGTGTAGTAAACCAAGTTTTCGATGCGGCCGCCAGCATTGTTGCGAGCAACCACTTCACCATAGGCAGAGCTATTTACGTCCGTTGTGAAATACATGGGTACGTTGAGAGCGCGACGAAGGGCACCAAGTAGGTCTACATTTGCCCAGTGAGGTTTTGGAGTCGTTGTGATAAAGCCATAGGTTTTTGAGTTTTTATCGATATCGATAGGACCAAAGGAACCGATGGCAAGACCTGCAAGATTATCGAATTTTGAAAAGAATTCGATGGTTTTATCGATGGTCTCGATAGGAGTTGTTGTAGGAAACTGTGTTTTTTCTACAACATTAAAATTTTCATCTCCGACAGCACAGACAAACTTTGTACCGCCCGCTTCTAAGCTTCCATATAATTTTGTCATGATAAACCTCTTATCTTTGTTTTCTCTATTATAGCACATTTTAAAGGGCTAGATTTCTCAATATTTTAGATTTTCCTCTGTAAATCTTACCATTCAAGCAAAAACGAACAAACATGTCATTTGTTCGTTTTGTTTTTAGATTTGATTTTTGAAGAGGATTAGGCTTTCACTTCGATGATCGCGTCGCCCTTGACAACTGAACCACTTGCGACTGGTGTCACAGAAGCGTAGTCAGCCGTGTTTGTAACGATAACCATTGTTGTATCATCAAGACCTGCAGCAGCGATTTTGTTTGAGTCAAAGGTTCCAAGAACATCACCAGCTTTAACCTTGTCGCCTTGAGAAACTTTTTGTTCAAATCCTTCACCGTTCATAGTCACCGTATCGATACCAACGTGGATCAAGATTTCAGCTCCGTTTGCTGTCTTCAAACCATAAGCATGTCCTGTAGCAAAGGCGATTGATACTTCTGCATCAGCTGGTGCGTAAACCACGCCTTGGCTTGGTTTTACAGCGATCCCTTGTCCCATTGCACCACTTGAAAAGACTGGATCATCAACATTCTCAAGAGCAACTACGTCCCCAACGATTGGAGTTTGGATTGTTTCATTTTGAGGAGCTACTGGAATTTCTTCATTTGCCTCTGTAGCTTCTTCAGAAACTGTTTCTTCTGCCACTTCTGTTTCTTCTTTATAACCAAAAGCATAAGTCAATCCGAAACCAAGGGCAGTTGTTACTAGGACCATAAAGATATACTGGAGAAGTTGACCATTGATGTAGAGAAGTGTTCCAGGAATGATCGTAATACCAAAGCTAGTACCTGCCAAACCTAGAATGTTTGCTAACCAACCACCCGCAGCACCGGCGATAAGCCCCATGATAAATGGTTTACCATAGCGAAGATTGATACCAAAAATAGCTGGTTCAGTGATACCAAGTCCAGCAGAAAGAGCAGCTGGGAAGGCAAGAGCTTTAATTTTTGGATTCTTTGTTTTCACACCAACAGCAAGAGTTGCTCCAAGTTGAGCAGTCATAGCTGCTGTAATAATAGCATTAAGAGGATCTGAACCTGTAGAAGTAACTAGGTTAGACTCCAATAGATTGAAGATATGGTGAACACCCGTAACGACGATAACCTGATGAACACCACCAAGGATTAATCCACCTAGACCCATTGGGAGACTGAGCAACCAAACAGTAGCGACTTTGACGTAGCTTTCAACTTCATGGAATACAGGTCCAATGACAAACAAGGCCAAAATAGACATTACTAAGAAAGTCAAGAATGGTACAAGGAGTAAGTCTAATACATCTGGAATACGCTTACGGAGCCAATTTTCAAGTTTCGCACCGGTCAATCCGACGAAGAAAGCAGGTAAAACTGAGTTCTGATATCCGACAACTTTGATAAAGCCGAAGAAGATAATTGGTTGAGCATCACCTGAAGCAACAGCCCAAGCATTTGGCAAGGATGAGTTAACCATCATCAATCCTAAGACTAAACCAAGCAAAGGATTTCCACCGAATACACGAAAGGCTGACCAACAGATCAAGGCTGGGAAAAAGGCGAAGGCCGTATCTGTCAATACAACTGAATAAGTATAGAAGTTTGTTGCTTTAAAGGCTTCTGCAGTTGTTCCAAACAAAGCCAAAACTTGATCTTGAACAATAGCCCCACGAATTCCCATAAACAAACCAGTCGCAACGATTGCTGGCAAAAGTGGTACAAAAACGTCACCGAAAGTACGGATTGCACGTTGGAACCAGTTTCCCTGTTTACCAGCTTCTGCTTTCATATCTTCTTTAGAAGATGTTGGCAAACCAAGTGCAACCACTTCGTCGTACATCTTGTTTACTGTACCAGTACCAAAGATGATTTGGTATTGGCCTGAGTTAAAGAAAGCTCCTTGAACTTTATCCAAGTTCTCAATCACTTCCTTCTTGATTTTCCCTTCATCTTTGACCATGACACGTAGACGAGTTGCACAGTGGGCTACACTGTTGACATTATCACGTCCACCAAGGGCTTCGATGACCTTTTTTGCAATATCCTGATTGTTCATTTGCAAAAATCTCCTTATAAAATTTTGTTCTTGTTTGAAAGCGATTTTATTCGCCCTACGACTATTATTTTATCATGTTTCTAAAATATGTCAAGCGTTTTGCAGAGTTTTTTATTTTCCTTTTCTTCTTTATCTCCGTTCATGATAGTTTTTGACTGAGTTCTTCTATTTACTTATAAAAATATCCTTAAATTAGAGGGTTCAAAGCTTTCGTTTTTCATTTCCTTTCATTTTTTCGTGAAAATTTGCTCGATTTCTTCTGCTTAATTTCTGGCAATCGTTTGACATTTTTTCCTCTTTTTTAACATAAAAGACTTGCTTTTTTTGCCGAAAACGTTTACTATTAAGATAGTAGAACTTTAGGAGGAAAGATAAAATGGAATGGACAACAGAGCGTCGCTACAGACGCTATGAAGATTGGTCTAATGATGAAATCAAGCAAATCAAGGAAAAGATGGCGCAATCTCCTTGGCATACTCGTTACCATGTCGAGCCAAAAATGGGGCTTCTCAATGATCCGAATGGCTTTTCTTATTTTGATGGCAAATGGATGCTCTTTTACCAGAACTTTCCTTTTGGTGCAGCTCATGGCTTGAAGTCTTGGGTGCAGCTTGAAAGTGATGATCTGGTGCACTTTGCAGAAACTAATGTCAAAGTCTTACCTGATACAAAACTCGATAGCCACGGGGCCTACTCTGGTTCTGCCATGCAGTTTGGCGATCAGTTGTTCCTATTTTATACAGGAAATGTCCGTGATGAAAACTGGATCCGTCACCCTTACCAGATTGGGGCTCTCTTGGACAAAAGTGGTAAAATCACGAAGATTGACAAGGTCTTGATCGACCAACCTTCTGACTCTACTGACCACTTCCGCGACCCACAAATTTTCAACTTTAAGGGGAAATACTATGCCATCGTGGGTGGTCAGGACTTGGAGAAAAAAGGATTTGTTCGTCTCTACAAGGCTGTGAACAATGACTACACAAACTGGCAGGCAGTTGGTGACCTAGACTTTGCCAACGACCGCACTGCCTACATGATGGAATGTCCAAACTTGGTCTTTGTAGGTGAGCAACCTGTCCTTCTCTACTGTCCACAAGGATTGGATAAAAAAGTTCTAGACTACGATAATATCTTTCCAAATATGTACAAAATCGGGGTTTCCTTTGATCCTGAAAATGCTAAAATGGTAGATGTGTCTCAACTTCATAATCTAGACTATGGTTTCGAAGCCTATGCAACTCAAGCCTTCAACGCTCCTGACGGACGTGCACTAGCAGTAAGTTGGCTTGGTTTACCAGATGTAGCCTACCCATCTGACCGTTTTGACCACCAAGGAACCTTCTCCTTGGTAAAAGAACTCACTATCAAAGATGGCAAACTCTACCAATACCCAGTCGCAGCTATCAAAGAACTTCGTGCTTCTGAGGAAACCTTCTCAAACCGTGCTCAAACCAAGAACACCTATGAACTGGAGCTCAACTTGGAAGCCAATAGCCAGAGCGAGATTGTCTTACTAGCTGATAAAGATGGTAAGGGGCTTTCAATCAACTTCGACCTTGTAAATGGTCAAGTTACAGTGGATCGTAGTCAGGCTGGTGAGCAGTATGCCCAAGAATTTGGGACGACTCGTTCTTGCCCTATCAATAACCAAGCTACTACTGCTAACATCTTCATCGACAATTCTATCTTTGAAATTTTCATCAATAAAGGAGAAAAAGTATTTTCTGGTCGCGTCTTTCCGCATACGGACCAAAACGGTATCCTCATCAAATCTGGAAATCCAACTGGAACTTACTATGAATTAGATTATGGTCGCAAAACTAACTGATGTCGCAAAACTTGCAGGCGTCAGCCCCACTACCGTCTCACGGGTTATCAATAAAAAGGGGTATCTATCGGAAAAAACCATTCAAAAGGTCAATGAAGCCATGAGAGAATTGGGCTACAAGCCCAACAACCTGGCTCGAAGCCTCCAAGGAAAATCTGCTAAGTTAATTGGTCTCATTTTCCCAAACATTAGTCATGTCTTTTATGCAGAGTTGATTGACAAGTTGGAACACCAGCTCTTCAAGAATGGTTACAAGACCATCATCTGTAACAGCGAGCATGACTCTGAAAAAGAACGGGAATACATCGAAATGCTAGAGGCCAATCAGGTCGACGGTATCATTTCTGGAAGTCACAACTTGGGAATCGAAGACTACAATCGTGTGACAGCGCCGATCATTTCCTTTGACCGAAATCTATCACCAGACATCCCTGTTGTCTCCTCTGATAACTACGGTGGCGGGGTCCTCGCTGCCCAAACCCTAGTCAAGACAGGTGCCCAATCTATTATCATGATTACAGGGAATGACAATTCCAACTCACCTACTGGACTGCGTCATGCTGGCTTTGCATCTGTACTCCCAAAAGCTCCTATTATCAATGTTTCGAGTGACTTTTCTCCCGTCAGAAAAGAAATGGAAATCAAGAATATCTTGACTCATCAGAAACCAGATGCCATCTTTGCTTCGGATGATTTGACAGCTATCCTAGTTATCAAAATCGCTCAGGAACTGGGAATTTCTGTTCCTGAAGAGCTTAAGATCATCGGCTATGATGGGACTTACTTTATCGAGAACTACTACCCTCATCTGACAACAATTAAGCAGCCTCTAAAAGAGATTGCCCACCTCACTGTTGATCTCCTCTTGCAGAAGATTGAAGGCAAGGAAGTCGCGACAACTGGTTACTTCTTACCAGTCACCCTATTACCTGGAAAAAGTATTTAACTACAAAAAACTCAGACCAATTGATCTGAGTTTTTTTATGATCGTAAATTTTCTAGATAGCGCTGGGCTGTCTCTAAGTTAAAGGTTTTCTCTGCGATGAGGCGCTCGACCAGGGGAGCAACCTCGGTCTCACTAGCACCAGCCAGGAGAGCCAAGGATTTGGCAGAAGGATTTTAGTCTCGTTTTTCCAATCAAAAAATATTGAGCATTTAGTTCTGAAACACTTTAAGACAACAGATACAAGACAAATTTCCTTATACTCTTCTAAAAGTTTTTTACCCAACTGATGTTATTGTTACCAAATGTCTACATGATGAATTCATTCGATTTACTTGTCTTCTCCTTTGTTATTTAAGATATCTTCATTTACACAAAATATGTTTTTTTCCTATAATAAAACACTCCTATCTCTAATTTATCAGTTTTCAATAGGGATATTTTTCTTATATCTCATTTTATGTAGTCAATCCCCCGCGTGTGCGGGAAAAACCGGTACATCTTATGCTCCTCAACGAAAACCTTAGGATCACCCCCGCGTGTGCGGGAAAAACCAAAAACAAAAGGTTTGACAATGGTCAAGTCTGGGATCACCCCCGCGTGTGCGGGAAAAACGCTTCCTGAGCAAGCCAACTACTTGCACCAGCGGGATCACCCCCGTATGTGCGGGAAAAACAAGTGTATCATGTTTAGCTGGGACAGTTACACCAGGATCACCCCCGCATGTGCGGGAAAAGCTTACGAGCGACTACAAAGCCCTCAGTCGGATCAGGATCACCCCCGCGTGTGCGGGAAAAACCTACCAATCTTCTTAAACTTATCTTGAAACTTAGGATCACCCCCGCGTATGCGGGAAAAACTTCTTGCGTGCTTTCTTCAGGTCTTCGAGACCGGGATCACCCCCGCATGTGCGGGAAAAACCATAAAGCGAATACAAGCATCTGTGTTTGCCTGGGATCACCCCCGCGTGTGCGGGAAAAACTTATATCCAGCAATTCCAGTTCAAGGAATACGAGGATCACCCCCGCGTGTGCGGGAAAAACTCATCGATGGCAAATATAACCCCTTTTAAACCGGGATCACCTCCGCGAGTGCGGGAAAAACAACGTATCAAGGTCACGGTCAGTCATGCTGATAGGATCACCCCCGCATGTGCGGGAAAAACGGCTTGTAGCTGTAATAGATTGGCTCGTAGCCAGGATCACCCCCGCATGTGCGGGAAAAACAATTCTGTGACAGGTACAATTAACTTTAATGTGGGATCACCCCCGCGTGTGCGGGAAAAACCTGAAGCGATTATTTGCACGAATTTCGGCTATGGGATCACCCCCGCGAGTGCGGGAAAAACTTGTTAACGTCAGGACTCTTGGAGAGAATATTAGGATCACCCCCGCGAGTGCGGGAAAAACACTTAACCCAAATAAGTCAAGGTAACAAAGATGGGATCACCCCCGCGAGTGCGGGAAAAACTTTCCTTGCTGTTTGCGGGCTTATTGAATGGTAGGATCACCCCCGCGAGTGCGGGAAAAACGATGGCATGCAAGAAAAGCGGTTGACTGCCGAGGGATCACCCCCGCGAGTGCGGGAAAAACAGGTCAGAAAGCGCATTGGAATTGGATTTATAAGGATCACCCCCGCGAGTGCGGGAAAAACAGGTAGTGATAGCATACTTGCTGTCATCTTTGAGGATCACCCCCGCGAGTGCGGGAAAAACTTTTGTTAGCTTTGGCAAGCGTTACACCAGCCGGGATCACCCCCGCGAGTGCGGGAAAAACGCAGATATTTACAAAAAGGGAATGGTTGATTTAGGATCACCCCCGCGAGTGCGGGAAAAACATATTATGTTAGAAGTCGCTAAAAGCGATTATGGGATCACCCCCGCGAGTGCGGGAAAAACGCATTCGCTAAACTATTATAGCGTTCTTTTCCGGGATCACCCCCGCGAGTGCGGGAAAAACATTTTCTTAACAAGTGATTGGTAACAATAACTAGGATCACCCCCGCGAGTGCGGGAAAAACTTTGACTTGGTTGTCGCAGGAGCGAATATTCTAGGATCACCCCCGCGAGTGCGGGAAAAACATTGACCCATAGCATTATCCAAGCGCTGTCTAGGGATCACCCCCGCGAGTGCGGGAAAAACTAACGTATTACCGGGTAATAGTCAAGCGTTTTAGGATCACCCCCGCGAGTGCGGGAAAAACTTAGCGTGTTTTTATGTGTTTTCCTTGCGCGTAGGATCACCCCCGCGAGTGCGGGAAAAACACTAAAAGATCCCATTGAAATCGCTAATCCCGATTGATTCTATCCAAAAATTTATTCACTTTTGTTGATAACTGATAGATTAACTTAGCGTCCGGTAAAGCTCTATGAGGAACTACCTCTTCAATTCCATATTCCTTAAGAGCTGTCTGTAATTGATAGTTAGCCAGAAATAGTTTTTCACTCTTGACAAATTTCTTTAAATCATGAGTTTTATTTGATAATAAAGGCAAGCCCAACTTGTTAAGCTCATTGTTAATAAACTTAACATCAAAATTGATACCATAGCCAACTAAAGCTGATTCACCTATAAAAAGCAAAAAATCGGAAAGTACTTCTTTTAAATTTCGACCATTTTGTTCTAATAGATCCTGAGAAATTCCCGTTAATTTAGAAATCTTCGTAGGCAAGATTCCGTCATATTTGATAAGAGCATTAAACTCTTCTGTAGTGGATGGAGTAACCTTAAGTGCCCCAATTTCTATAATGGTATGTTCATTCTCATCTAAACCATCCGTCTCAATATCAATCACAATATAGGAACTCTGTGGTTTTGAAGAAACTTCTGAATGACGACCAAAACGCTTGATCCGTCTAAACTTAGCAGCATCACTGTATCCAAAACTGGATATTTTTCCATCGCTGTCTGTTTGGCTAGGTAATAGGATTAATGGGATTCCATCATAGTCTAGTACACTCCGCTGAGCATTTACGGTATCAAATTGATAGCCAATTTCATTTCTAAAGGCATAACTAATTGTAGCCTCACCTTTTCCAACGTTCGCCTTAATACGATTCCATAACTTTTCACGAACCCTAGTATTGATATTTCCAACGTAAACCCCTGTGGCAATTTCTTGCATCCACTTGGTTAAATCCCCTTTTAAAGACGGCGGAACATTTTTTAAAGTTAAAACAGTCAGTGGCATATTATCAATTCTCCGTATAACTAACTCCATGTTTAACAAGTTTATCCTTATCATCCCATAAAGAAAGCGTATCAATCACTAACTCCTCTTCATCATCTATTTCAAATAGATATTGAATATCAGCAACTATCCGAGCCATTAACTTGCCATCTACGAAGGAATCTCTTGTTTTCAATCGAGCAAACTTACCAATATCATCATCCTCAGTATAGTTAGCTGCAATTTCAAAAGCTAAGGGAATAGTCAATTCAGCTTTATATAAGTCTGCAATATCATAAATAAAGGATAAATCATGGCCGGTATGTACAAAACCAAGACCTGGAGAAACACCTAGCGCTACCACTATACTATACACCAAACCGTAAAGTGCTACATTAGCTGCGGACAGCGCCTGATTCACTACCGTCCCTCCTTCAAAATCATCAGGTCTGTAGTCCCTTTTATCCCAAGGAACCTTGAATTTTTCAGATTGCATCCTATATGCTTTTCTCACCCTAGCTCCTTCACGACCCCGTAGTTGCTGCATTGTTAATGTGGTGACATCTTCACCAGGAAATCGCATTTGATACATTTTACGGGCAACAGCTAAACGCGACCGAGAATTTGAAACCAGCTTAGCCTGTCTCTCTAAGAATTTTGTTGAATGTGCTAAGGATCTTCCATGAGCATACTGACGAACACCTCGCTCACCAACCCAAACCATACTGGTTCCAGCATCTCCTATCAACTCTACAGCACGATGGCTAATATCAGTACCCGGCCCTAGCAATAATACACCAATCATAGCAACAGGTATTCTAACTGTTCCGTTGCTATCAAGCACTGTAATAGCGCTATCCACACGATTTATCTTTGCGTGTTCTACGTAAATAAAGCTGACACGATCGCTTATTTTAGGAAGTTCTCGCAGAGATGTTTTCTTCGTTCCACTTTTTTTTACCATGATTCGTTTCCCAATGGAATTACGGTCATTAAACCAAAACCGTATGCTTTTTTCTTTCCCATTCCTTCAGTCAAAAGCTTCTTAAAAAGATCTGCATCACTAACTGTTAAGATCCCTTCATAAACAACCTTTATCAATCGGATAGGTTTAACAGCTTTTTTAAACACCTCATAACCACGTTCAACGATTGAAAAATCTTCTTTTATCAGTGAAAATCCATTTTTGTCAGAGCGGTCTATTAGATAATTCATCTGATATTCACTCGTAACATGAGGTTTTACAATACCTCTTTTAAGATTATCTGGTGATACTAAGGAAATAACTGGATTAAGCACCACTCGAAATTTCATTCGGCTACCAGTATAGATATTATCTAAAAATTGTTGATAATCCTTAGTTTGAGCACTACCAGAAACCCCGTATTTTTCTAATCGTTGTAAATCAGGTTTATTTTCACTAACAATAATCAGGTAATCTTTATCTTGGATACGATCTATACGCCATAATTTCCTTGTTCGAATAGATTGTTCCATTTCTTCTGGAAAACTCTCTTCTACCCAAGCATGGTAAGCGCCTATATGTGTTAAGCGCCTAATCTTTCGGCGATTGGTCCGATCAATTTCTACTCTTGAGATATACATACCATCAATCTCCTATACTCTTAAAAACATCATGTGCCGTATTTTTATCTCGAAACGAATTCCGAACTTGAACCAGTTCTCTAGTTTCATACCTATAGCCAAACCTTCTCCCCTTTTGTGAAAAAGACTTGACAACATCTTGTCTCAGTTGATAAATACCTCTATCGGTTAAATGTCTATCAGAATAGATTTCTAAAGTTACGGCATCCATAAGCTTTCTCTTCATAAACCATGGTGAAGCTTGCCACTCAAGAGTTCTCAAACTTTCAACTGCTCCAATCTCAGTCTCACCTAAGATAAAATCTGCAGTCAACGGCAGAGCCCTTCTTCCCATAAATGGTTGGAAATAGGGATTTCTCAAAGCTTGTAAAATCATTTCCAAAAACTGCTCATTACTATGAGAAAGGGCTACTACAAAAACAGCATCTTCTAAATAATAACGATTTGTGACATAATTTCGTTCAAACTTTCCTTTTTCTGTATACTTCTGTGCAATATGAAAATCTCTGAGTAAATTTCCTTGTTGATCCACTCGAACTGCAAAATCCAGCTCGTTTAAACGAGTAATTTTTTCATCATCGTCTCGACGATATCCTAGACTTGAAGCAATCAACCCAATAACAGAACTCTTAGAAGGATAAAAATCCGTATGTCTTGTTTCGAAATGTGAACTTGTCCCCCAAGATTGCAAAGGGCCAGCAAATTTCAACAAAATAGTCTTCATGCCATTCACCTATTTTTTGAGGACTTGTCCTAAGGTTTCCGAAAAATCTTTTAATAATTCTAAAACTGAATATTTTTCCTCACCTATTTGTTTTAAACTCTCATTCTCATCCAAAGTCACATAGAAAGTCAAAAGTGGTTTATTCACGAATTTTTCAACTCTTGTATACTCTTTAGACAGTTTTTCAATAGATTTTGCCACATAACCATCTGTTGATTTAACTGGTTCTTCAAAAGCACTGACAAGATTAACAGGACGATCATCACGCAAAGAAACGATTAGAGCCTGTGGTAAAGTTTGATTGGCAAAGGTATTCACTTTTCCTGTCGGGAGTGAATTTGCAAATGCTTCGATGAATAAATTCAAACTGTTCTTTAAGGATTTCTCATCCTCTAGTTGTTTTGATAATTCATGAATCGCAACATTGGCATAACGATAGAGCGTAGAAGAGTTAAATTCGATGGTTCCCAGCATACCTGCACCTGCATTATCCTCTGGAGCCAAATCATCAATAGCAGTAAAGAAATCAAATTCAGTTTGTACAGCATGTGTTGAAATAGCATGGGCAACTTGAGAGGAAGCATCCTCGTTTAGAGTTGGATCTTCAGCTACCATTCGACCGAACATAGCAACATCAATGGCTGGATTTGAGTTAGCTAGTTTTTGAAGTTCTTTTTTATCAGTCAGATTTTCATAGGCCGCTTGAGCTAATTTTTCAGCTTGTCTATCCCCCATAAAGTAAAGTGCCTTGACTTCACCTTTTTTCTTAATTCCAGTAGCTATCAAGACTGTATCTGCTTTGGTTAGTGCATCTTCAAAACTGATAGAATTATCTAGTTCTACAATTTTACCTGCAACATATCTTACAATGTCTTTTGTTCGGACACCGACATTAGACTGTTCTCCATAAGTATTAAAATAGTCTCTTATAGCTCTCTTCCAAGCTTGAGAACTCACGCGCGATCTTTTTACACCCCCGTACTGAGCGGTCTTTGGGCTACCTGTATCATCTCTATTCATATTGGAAGGTGGCAAAGTTTGTATAGCATGAATATCTAAAAATAAGCGTTGATTAGTTGTCATTGTGTTTTTCTCCTTTGATTTGTTTATAATATGATCTTGCCCAATTTAGGCGAAGATTTTCTTGTACATTTTTTAAAAACAAATACAAGTCCTCAGCTAACTTAGCGTAATCAACCTTTGTAGCAGGAGACTTTGTTTTGAGTAACATCATCATGTGGCGTAAATGGTAGATCAACTCTTCAAAAGTTGATGATGTAATCATAACATTGAACCTTCTGTCGATGGCTGTCGTGTCATCTCCTTTTCGAAGTTGACTAAGAGCAGAACCGATATTTTGATAAGTATCGGGCTCATCTAACATCACACCAGTTGAAGTTCCTTGTTGATGTAAGGCGTAAAATTGGATAGCTGTATAAATTGCTAACTCCTCATAGCTAGGCTGCTGGTATGAATTGACAAACTCCTCTGGTAAATGCTCAAATAAAATCGGCCAGATATCTGTTGCATCGCTCAAGGGTTTACCCAACGTTTTTCTAATTTTTGCCAGTGCAGCTTTACTCGATGGTGACTCCAACTCATAACTCAATTGTCTAATAATTCTTTTTGTGACAGATCCAACTGTCTGTTTGGATTGTTCCAACACACACACCTCCTATTTTAATTGTTGATAAAGCAAATAATCAAATGAATTATATGCAGTTGCAATATTTTTTATTCGACCATCTTTTTCAATACCGAGGTAGTCCCTCGTTCCTCCTTGACCTAAGATGCTCTTTGCTTCAGCTTTAATCATTTTTTTCAGTAAGTCTCTCCATTCTTTGATTTTAGGATCCTTTTCATCATCTGGTAGGATACTGGATAACCATTCACGAAAAGGGTGATCGATTTTGAAATAGAGCATTTCAACCATCTGATTAGTATAATTGTTGTTGGAGATATTCCTAATTTCTTTTAGATCCTCTATATAGCGTTTATATACTTTAGAAATGACAGTTTTTGTTTCTTCCACCACCTCATTAATACGTGGTACCCAACCACTCTCATTAAAATCAGCCAAAACTAAATCATTGATAAGTATAGAGTCAATAACTTCATCAGTTGGAAGCCATGAAGTAGCATTTCCATCGTCCTGCATACTAATGGAAATAATATTAAATAATCTATTTCCTATTGTGTCACCTATATCTCCTAGCCAATCAATAATTCCCGGTCTTCTAAAGTGCCCTGTTCTATCTTCTACTGCTAGCAAACCAAAAGACCGCCACAACGATTGATTCAAGAGGTGTTTCTTAGGAGTATAGCTATCTTTATTTTCTCCTGTAGTATTATACTTCCATGTTGTCATTGGCTCTAAAAAATTGTCCTGATGATTGATATCGGGTAATTTTACAATCTCAAAAGAGAAAGGCTTATTTAAATCATATTCTGGATCAATATAAATCCCTCTGCTCCAAATCGTATACAGATTGGCTAAATCTGTACATTCACTACCAAACAAATAGCGATTAATATTATCAGCACTAGCAAATTCCCAACAGGGACATTGAATACTTTCTAAATTACCATAGTCATAGAATGGCAAGATACAATTTAGTAACAGCGTTTCAAATAAAGAAGTTCCCTGTATAAAAACTGCACCGATATCAAACAACCAGCCTTTTGACACTTTATATTTTTCTTTTCCAAAAATAACTTTATCGGATAATCCTGAGTACCCTTGAAAAGTTAAAAGCCATCGTGTAAGTTCGGAAGGAGTCAGTTGTTCTTTATTTTTACTATTCTTTGGGGAAAATAAGGCTAACTTATTCCCACTCTCTGAAATCGTTCTATTGATATTTTTCCCAGAAATACTGCTTGCTTTTGCTTTACTGATTCTATCTGCTGCAATATCCTCTTTTCTAACTTGAAAAAATGGATATTCCTCATCAAATAAGTAAAAGCGATCCCGCCATTTTTCTAGGTAATGATTAACAATGTCTGGGAACTTACCACTTTCCCAAAGATCTATCCATGTATCATATAAATCATCCTGATAGTCAGCAATATCAGATTCTTCCACAGGCTCAATTTGTTTAAACCGCTCATCTACTGCCAGATACTCATAGACATTACCATCTGCATCAAAGCGTGAAAAAACAGTATGTAACACAGCCAGCAAAACTCGTAGCACAGCAAAATCTTGCGTTTTTGTATCTCCTGCTAAATCTTTGTACTGATGAGCATTTATAAACAATTCCTGCAAGGAAACTTCTTTTGTTGTTCCTTTTTCATCATAAACGACAGAAATCCAGGGTTCATCTAGCAAATTAAATCGACTCATTCTTATTCAACCTCTCCGTTGTAATTCCATACTTTTTATCATATAAGAGTTTAAACCCATTGAGAATAAATTCATTGTTTTCATCAAAAATAATCCCGAGAGCTCCTTTTAACCACGATGAATTTCGCCATTGACTTAAATAGCTGTTGTTATACCTTTCAAGTTCTTCAATAGTTTGGTCAATATTATAGCCCTTGGATAAACTCATCGGAAGTCGTAAAGTATTTTGTGCTACTTTTTTAGCGACCAAAGGATTATCAATATTCTGAGATATATCTTGATTTTCAATAAATAAGCTATAGCCATCAGACATTTTCTTTAAAGCAATCACTTCAATTGTATCTTCAACATCACGAACCTGAGCATTAGATTTTTCTTCACTATAGTTTGGATGCAGGTTCTTCAACCAGCCAATCAGACTATTGTTTCTATGTCTCGATATTTTTAAGATAGGATCATCGATACGGTATGTTCTCGCCTTTGTTTCCTTATTCTTAATCGTGACATCATGCTCCGTCTTAGCATCTAAATATTTTTGCTGAAATTCCTGACTTGAAAACTCAATTGTAAAATCTGGACTATAAACTTTCTGGACTAATGGTGAAATATCATCTGGTAATCTCATGATATCTGGTAAAAAGTGCTGAGTTCTGGCTAACAGATAATCACCATAAACAAAACTACTTCCTTCTTCAAAATCCAACTCTTCGGAAGTTCCTAAAACATAAAACCTAGCTATTTCATGCTTTTGAGGCCGTTCTATTTGGTGTCGATGAAGTCGTCCAATACGTTGTATTAGCAAGTCCATAGGTGCCAGATCACTTATCATCACATCGAAGTCAATATCCAAGGATTGCTCAATCACCTGAGTTCCAATGATAACTTTCTTATGTGGACGTTCTACATTTTTTCCGATTTGTTGTAATAATTCTTTCTCTTTTTGGATTCTTTCGGTCGCAATAAAACTGGAATGAAGCAATTCTACCATATCATCTCCAAAAATTTCCGAAAAGTTTCTTGCCAACTCTTGGGATCTTCTCACTGTATTGACAATGATTCCAACTACTCCACCGCCCTCAAGGCCATCTTTAACCGTTCCCAATAACAGCTCTTCTTGTAAACGAATGATGTGAATGTCTTTTATGTTTTGCTTATTGAATGTTGTAACTTGATGAATCTCTGAGCCATCATTATAAGTGATTAAAGGATAAGCGTCTGTCTTTAATTGGTCCGTATTTTCAATATCTCGCCATTTGAGCCCCATCCCAGACATATAGCTTTTAAGGATATTTTCTCTTTGTTGAGAAGGTAATGTTGCTGACAAAATGACTACTGGAACGCCATAGGCTCCCATCCATTTTATCGCCGCCATCAAATATTGACTCATATAAGCATCATAGGCGTGAACTTCATCAATAATAACAACCTTTTTACTAAAACCTAGATGACGTAAAGCTAAATGTTTTTGTTTCAATGCTAACATTAAGAACTGATCAACAGTCCCCACTACAAAATCATCTAAAGCTGAAGTCTTTCTCCCAGAAAACCATTCATTAATGATAACACTACCATTTTCTACATCGTCAAAATTAAATGTATTAGCTTTAAGTTTTAAAAAATCTTCGTTTAGAGCTGCTTTCCCGTGTACCAACTGAATAGATAGTATGTCTTCAGAATCATCTTTTAAACTTTCAACCCATTTTTCAATACGATTAAAAATCCCATTCGATGTCGCCTGAGTTGGTAAACCAAAAAAAAGACTGCTTCTTCCCGTCTTAGTAGCTAACTGCTCCGCTGTAATCAATGAAGCTTCTGTCTTCCCTAACCCCATTGGTGTTTCTAGAACTACAATCCCAGGTTTAGATATTTGAGTAATAACATGAGATAAGATTGATTGAACACTATTAGGTTCAAATCCAAATCTTTCCTTATAGAGACTATCTGGTTTTGAGATATATTTAGGTTGCCACAAACTAGTTTTTTTCCACCTTTCAAACCCATCTTGAAGGCGTCTTGACTTATCTACCTCCTCTTTTTCATTGACACTTAATAAAGGAAAGTAGTTCTCATTACTAGCAATCCAGTCAGCCATAATCAGCAATCCTGATAAGATAACTTGGGCTGGCTGTTTAATTTTAGGAAGCTCTTTCACAGAGTCAAACCCACACTCCTCTATAGCACAGTTGAAGATTTCTTTTTGAACCAAATCCCAGTTCTTATGGATAGCACTCTCCTTACTTTCATTTTGAAAATAGTTTGAAAGATAGCTCCCTTGATTTTTTACATCCTCAATCGTATCAATCGGTCGTCCATGGTGTCCACCAATAATAGTCGAAATATCCTCTTGAACACCATAACTAGATAGCAAATATTGACCTGCAAGGCTATGATGACTCTTTTTCGGTGATGATAGTTGAAGTGAACTAATTTTAGTAAATCCTGACTGCTCCAATTTTTCTAATAGTTGAATATCCAAATCATCTGAATTTGCAAATCCTCTTTGAGTTTGAAAGGCTGGAGTTGCTTTCCCGATATCATGAACAGCAGCTAAAAATTGTGCAAGTCGTTTCCCTAAATCTCCATCATATGTTGCTGAATCCAGAGAATCCTCAATCAGTTTTTTTTGCCCCTCACTTAACCAATGCTCCCAGAGAAGTCCAGTTATATTTTTTGTATCTTCTAGATGCTGAGACAAGGGTAACCAAAAAAATCTACCATTTTCTTCCTTTTTCTTAGCCCAAAGCGTATCGGACTTTTTCTTAGACATGATTCATCCCCTTTTCATCCCATTTTATATACTTCCATTTTATACCTAAAAGTTTTAAAATACAACAACAAACATGGAAGGGGTTACAAACATATGCTATTTTCTAAAGTAGTGTAAACATAAGAATGGGAAAATCCTTTTTAGAGGAGTTTTAAAACATTACTAGAATGATCTTTATTACTATAAAACCATTCACCATAGAATTACTTCACTTTCATACCCTAAAGTAAGAAATGGATGATATTTCCCTTGAATTAACTGTAAAGGATTGTATTATTGAAAAACGACTATATTAGTTATGAGGCATAATAACAAGGAAAGTAATAATCATAATGGGGACATTCTCTGTGATTCAAATATCAAAAAAAGAGAGAATAATGTAATCCTCTCTTGTTCATCGTTATATGTGAGACTTTTCAATTGACAATGAATTTGTTTTCCCTATGTTTCATTTTTTGAGACTAATACCACGGTTTCAACTGGTTAAGAGCGCCAGTCTTTTAAAAATTGCTGAGCTCTCTCTAAGTTAAAGGTTTTATCTGCGATGAGGCGCTCAACTAGGGGAGCAACCTCGGTCTCACTAGCACCAGCTAGGAGAGCTAGGGATTTGGCCTGTAATTTCATGTGACCTTGCTGGATGCCCGTACTCACCAAAGCTTTGAGGGCTGCAAAGTTTTGTGCAAGCCCGATAGAAACGATAATTTGAGCTAATTCTTTGGCAGAAGGATTTCCCAATAGTTCATGACTGAGAGCTACACGAGGGTTGAGACCGATAGAGCCACCCTTGGTCGCTACGGGCATAGGTAGTGTCATCTCACCAACCAATTCTTCTCTTTCCATATCCAGCGTCCATTGACTAAGACCCTGATAGCGTCCATCTCGACTAGCAAAGGCATGAGCCCCAGCTTCGATAGCACGCCAGTCATTACCCGTGGCGATTAAAATGGCATCGATACCATTAAATATCCCTTTATTATGAGTGGCTGCTCGGTAAGGATCAGCCTGCGCAAACTGGCTAGCCAAAGTTATCTTCTCTGCAATTTCACGTCCTTGATCCTTTTGAGAACTCAGGTAGCGAAAGGCAATACGACAGCTTGCAGTCACTAGGGAATCGGTCGCATAGTTGGACAAAATACCCATAAGACTCTGTCCCTGACTGAGTTCTTCTAAGACTGGCTTCAAGGATTCTAGCATGGTGTTGAGCATATTGGCTCCCATGGCTTCCTGAGTATCGATATAGAGATAGACGACGAGAAAGTCTGTTTCTCCCTTGATCTGTTCTACACGCAAATCACGCGCCCCACCTCCTCGTTTAACGATAGAAGGATAGGCTTGATTGGCAAGTTCCAAGAGTTCAGCTTTCTTGCTGGCAATCTTCGCTTGCGCTTGTTCAGGATCAGCAACTTGATAAAGGGCTACCTGCCCAATCATCTGGCGCTGATGAACCTGAGCAGTAAAACCGCCTGCTCGCTTGATGATTTTGCTGGCATAGCTGGCCGCAGCAACCACTGAGGGTTCTTCTATCACATAGGGAACTGTGTAGTCCTGACCGTTCACCAAAAGTTCTGGAATGATGGAATAAGGCAGAGAAAAAGTTCCTACCACATTCTCACTCAGCTGGTCTGCAACAGCCAAGCTGACTTGTTCATCCTGCTCCAGACTCCTTTGCTTTTCAGGACTAAGGAGCGCCTGAGCTCGCAACAACTCAAGGCGCTCATGGTATGTTTTTTTAGAAAATCCATTCCAACTTTTCTTCATTATTTTTCAACCTTGCTATATCGGCGTTGGTGGTCGACAATTTCCACCAAGGCATAGTCTTGATGTTCATAAGCCGCAAATTGGGCTGAACCAGATTCATCCAACTGCACCTCTTCAAAGAAGACTTTTTCATAGTCTGCAACAGATAAGACTGTACGCTGCTGGAGTTTGCTCAAGCGCTCTTTGTCTAGATAGGCCTCATAGCCTTCGACCAATTCACCACTAAAGAACTCTGAAACAGCTCCACTTCCGTAACTGTAGAGGGCAATTTTATCGCCAGCCTTCAAATTATCTGCATTTTCCAAAAGGGAGAGGAGTCCGAGGAAGAGGGAACCTGTATAGATATTCCCAATCATCTGACTGTAGAGAATTGATTTGTCAAAGTTTTCTTGCAAACTATCCTGTTTTTCTTGAGATAGAGTCTTGTCCATCATCTTGCGCAAGCCTTTTAGGGCCAGCTTAGGATAAGGTAAGTGGAAACAGATGGCTGCAAAATCACCTATGGTCCAATCGTAGCGCTTCTTGTATTCATCCCAAGTCGTCGTGAGACTATCCAGATACTGCTGGGTTGAATAAACACCATTGACATAAGGAGTCGTTGAGTAGTTTGGTCGCCAGAAATCCATGATGTCACGAGTTTGAGCAACATTATCATTGTTAAAGGCCATAATGCGCGGATTTTTTGTGATTAGCATCGCTACACTTCCAACTCCCTGGGTGGGCTCACCCGGAGTCCCCACACCATACTTGGCAATATCACTGGCAATGACTAGGACTTTTGATTCTGGAGAATTTTCCACATGTAACTTGGCATAATGGAGGGCAGCTGTTGCTCCATAGCAGGCTTCCTTGATTTCAAAGCTACGGGCGAAAGGCTGTATGCCTAATAGACCATGAACAAAGACCGCTGCCGCCTTACTCTGGTCAATTCCTGACTCAGTCGCAACGATGACCATGTCGATTTCTTCTTTTTCTTTGTCTGTTAAAATAGAGTTGCTGGCACTAGCAGCCAAGGTAACAATGTCCTCAGTCAGTGGTGCAATACTAATTTCATTTAACAAGAGTCCCTTGCTAAATTTTTCGGGGTCAACTCCCCTTGTTTCTGCTAGGTCTTGTAATTTCAAGACATATTGACTGGTTGCAAAACCAATCTTATCAATACCGATTGTCATATTTACCTCTGTATTTTCATTCATTGTAAAAAATCGTTTCATTCTATTTTATCACAAATAGGGGCAAAAGAGAGAAAAAAGACTTGATTCACCAAATCAAGCCTTTTCTTTGACAGCCTTAGGAGGAGATTCCTCTCTGTTTTCGAATGTAGTAATAAATCTTTAAAATCACCGTTCCACTAGCCATTCCGATAGAAATGACTAGAGCTAACATAACCACCAAGGTCGCGCTGGCAATAGCATGGCTGTAATCGCCTGTCACAAAGAAAGCTGTCGTTCGATAGGATAAATAACCTGGTACCAAGGGGGCAAGAATAGCCAAGACAAAAACCACTGCTGGTGTCTTATAGAGAATACTTAAAATCTGGCTGATACAAGAACCAATCACCGCTGCGATAAAGGTTGCAACGATGACATTGGTTGGTTCTTTAAGTACAAGGTAGAGGAGCCAGACACCCATTCCCAGAACACCACCAGGTAGGAGCATAGAGCGTTGAACATTCAGTACGATTAGAAAGGTGATAATGGCGAGTAAACTCGCCACTGCTTGGAGTAAAATACTTGTTAGAGTCATCTTATGTCATCAAAACCAGGGCGACAGAGGTGCCAGCCCCTAAAGCGAGGGTAATGAGCAAAGATTCAAACATCTTGCTCATACCAGAGTTGATATGGTTGGTCATGATATCCCGTACCGCATTTGTCAGAGCAATCCCTGGAACAAAGGGCATGACGGCTCCTGCTATGATCAGGTCTGCCGTCGAAGGAAATCCAGTATAGCGGGCCCAGAACTGGGCGATCAATCCGAAAACAAAGGCACCCGCAAAGGCTGTTACAAATGGAATTCGGACAAACTTCTCTACATAAAGAGAGAAGGCAAATCCAAATAAGGTCGCAATAGCTGCGCCAAAAGCGTCATAGACATTGCCCCCAAACATAATCGAGAAGAAAGGGGCACTGAGAGTCGCTGCTACAGTCACTTGGAACTTGGTATAAGGAAGGGCTTGATTTCTGATTTCCTTCAGCTTTTTAAAGGCTGTCGAGAGATCAATCTGCCCACCCACAAGCTCCCGTGATACTTGGTTGACATCGCAAACTTTTTCAATATTATAAGAGGATGAGGTCACCCGTTTCATCCGAGAAATATTGGTGTTTTCGATAGAAAAGAAAATAGCAGCGGGCATGGCAAGAACATTGCAATCCATAATTCCTTGTGAATGGGCAATACGGATCATGGTATCCTCAACCCGATGAATCTCCGAACCACTTTTCAAGAGAATGGTTCCTGCTAGCATAATGACATCAATGATGGCATTTAACTCTCTCGATTCGTCCATTTTCTCCTCCTTTTTTCTACTCCCTATATTTTATCACAAAATCTTGTGATAAAAAAATCTTTGTCATGAAATCATGACAAAGATTCATCTAGTCTTGTGTTGGAACTTGTGTTCTCTCTCCACTTGATGGATTAGTGGACGGGTTATTACCTTGATGGTTTCCCTGTGTTGGTGTTGTATCTGTTCCTTGATTCTCACGTTGGGATGAACTTGATGATGAGGATGATGAAGGAGCTGGTTTCGGTTTATAAATCGAAATCTTAATACGTGTTTTATTAAGATCCACCTTTTCACCAGGTTTAGGATCCTGACTAACAACTATTCCTGCAGTAGTTCCTTCAGGATCAGTTGATACTTCCACAATTTCGATATTAGCTTCTTTTACACCAACAATTTGAATCAAATTGTTCTTAGTAAATTCGAGACTTGATCCAATATAACTTGGCATCGAAACGCTGGTCACTTTCTTAGCAACCGTCAAAACAATACTGGTTGCCTTGGTCAAATCATAAGTACTTCCTGCAGCTGGTGTTTGCCTTAAAACAGTTCCCTCTTCGCCCTCGCTAGATTCCTCTTCCTCAATCTTGATGAGATTTTCCGGAACCTTTTTCTCTTTGAGTTCTGCAATAACATCCGAGGACTTACGTCCCACATAGTTACTCAGCTGGAAGGATTGCTTGCCTGATGAAACGATTAGATTTACCTTGCTTCCCTCTTTTCGGCCACTTCCAGCTTCTGGATCTGTTCGAATGACTCGGCCTTCAGCCACCGTCTCACTGGCCTCTGATTTTTCCTCGCCTACTTCAAAATTGGACTTTTTAAGGGTTTCTTTGGCCTCTGCAACGGTTTGTCCAGCCACGTCAGGAATGGCAATCGTTGCCGGAGTTTTAGAAAAAATCCAAATGAGAGAAGCTGCAACTAACAATAGACTAGCTAGTATAATCATATAGCGAGCCTTAAACTTCCGTTTTTTAGCTGGCTTTTGTACAGACGCCTGATTTGAAATTTCTTGAGTTGGTTTTCTTACTGATGGGCGTTCTTCTTGCACCTGAGTTTTAGGGATAGAAGTTAGAGTGCTTTGCGAAACCTTTGGCAAGGTTTTGGTATCCGCCTTATTGGCATCATCAAAGACCAGTTTAGGTTCATTTCGACGATTATAGGACAAGCTAGTTGACAAGTCCACATACATTTCTGAAACCGACTGATAGCGATCCGATAGCTTCTTAGCGGTTGCCTTGATAACGACATTTTCTAAAGCCTGTGGGACAGATGGATTTTCAGCAATGACTGATGGTAGTGGTTTTTGAAAATGCTGGAGAGCAATCGTAACCGCACTATCCCCATCGTAAGGGATATGACCAGTCAGCATTTCATAGAAAATAATCCCCATGGCATAGATATCACTCTGGAAAGTCGCTTTTGAGCCACGCGCTTGCTCAGGTGACAGGTAATGAACAGATCCTAGCATAGAATTGGTCTGAGTCAGACTGGTCTCTGCAAAGGCTACTGCAATCCCAAAGTCCGTGACCTTGGCAGTACCATCTGGGGTCAAAAGGATATTTTGAGGTTTCAAATCTCTGTGAACGATCCCGCGAGCATGTGCTAAACGCATAGCCAAGAGAATCTGTCCCATAATACGAACTGCTTCCTCATTTGAAAGAGGGTAATTTTCTTTGATATATCGTTTAAGGTCAAGGCCAGCCACATACTCCATCGCTAGGTATTGTTGACCGTCTTCTTCACCGATATCTGTTATCCGAACGATATGAGGATGGTCTAGATCTGCCATAGCTCTCGCTTCTCTCTGAAAGCGCGCTACAGCTATTGGGTCAGTTTGGTAGTTGGTCCTCAGGACCTTGACAGCTACCTCTTCCCCATCCAAGATCAAATCCTTGGCCAAATAGACATCTGCCATGCCTCCTCGACCAATCTGTTTTAGAATCCGATACCGTCCGGCAAAAATTTTGCCGATTTGGATCATTCTATAGCCTCCTCGTTCATGTAAACAAGGGCAACTGTAATATTATCTAAACCACCTGCATTGTTGGCAAAACGAATTAAGGTTGCCACTTTGTCTTCCAAGGAAATATCACTGGTTACAATATCGTAAATCTCACTACCTGAAATCATATTAGTCAAACCATCACTATTGAGCAAGAGATAGTCTCCCGGCTCTAGGCTAACCATACCAAAATCTGGTTGAATTTCATCTTTTTGTCCGATAGATTGAGTAATGATGTTTTTCTGTGGGTGTGTTTCAGCTTCTTCTGGGGTCAATTGGCCAGCTTTCAACAAAGCATTAACCAAGGAATGATCACTCGTCAACTGATGATACTCTTCACCACGAATCAAACCAATACGAGAATCTCCGATGTGAGCATAGATGGCCTGATTTCCAATAATGGCTACTGCTTCAAGGGTTGTCCCCATTCCTTTATAAGCCTCATCGCGACCAAGTTGATGAATTTTTTGATTTTCAATTTCTAGGTAGTGGGCAAACCATTCACGAACTTCATTGACCGTGTCAATTTGGGTATCAACCCAAGCCACGCCTAGGTCTGTTACCGCCATCTCACTAGCGATATTTCCTGCACGGTGTCCTCCCATCCCGTCAGCCAAGATGATCATGGTGCGTCCTGCTCGGTTGACAAAGTGATTGACATAGTCTTGGTTATTTGTTCGTTTCTGACCAACATCTGTTAATAATGCTATTTCCATTGTGTCAGTTCCTTCCTAATCTGATATCTTGCGAAATTGGCTAATGAAGAATCCATCACTTCCGTATAGTTCAGGGGTGATCAAGATGCAGCCATCTTTCAAGATATCCTTGCATTCGTGTTCTAGTTTTACCTGTTCAAACTCTGGATGACTTTCTAAAAAAGCTTCAACAACTTGAAAGTTCTCCTCTGAGACAATAGTACAGGTACTATACGTTATTATACCACCTTTTCGTAAGGTTTGACAAACATTACCTAATATTTCCAGCTGAATTTGCTGTAATGATGCGAAATTCGCTGTTTCTTTGTTGTATTTGATATCTGGTTTGCGGCGCAAAAGTCCAATTCCAGAACAAGGAGCATCTACTAAAATCTTGTCAAATGAGTCCCGACCGAAAAATTCATGTACTTTTCTGGCGTCCAATTTTTGTGTCTGAACCCGATCCGCCACACCCAAACGTTGGGCGTTTTCTTGGATCAAGTCCAACTTGTGATCATAAAGATCCAAAGCCGTAACCTTTCCAGATGTGAGGTAAGAAGCCATATGGGCTGTTTTCCCACCCGGAGCGGCACAGGCATCTAGGACCTCTTCATCCCCTTGTAGATCAAGAGCCGGAGCAACCAGTTGACTGGACTCGTCTTGGATGGTAATAGCACCCTCTAAAAACAAATCATGTCCCGCAAAGTGTCCCTGCTCCTTGACCAGACCAGAAGCGGCCAAAGGTGAATCACTCGCCTCTAACACGACCTTGATTTCCTCTTTTCGGCTCAAGTCAGTCACTCGAATGCTAGCTTTGTTGCGCACCAAAAGACTTTCAAAGATAACTCGGGCTCGCTCTTCGCCGTATTCTTCCTTGAGTTTAGACACCAACCAAACTGGGAGAGAATAGGCAATGGAATCACGCTTGTTTTTGCGTTTGATAGTTTCAATATCTGGCCACCCTTCTCGCAAGATACGACGAAGGACAGCGTTGACCAATTTTTCACTGCCTTTTTTACGGGCTTTGGCTAGTTCCACTGCTTCATTGACCACAGCATGGTCAGGCACCTTGTCCAGATAACAGAGTTGATAGGCGCTCATGAGAAGAAGAACATAGAGCCAGTTATCTAGCTTATCTCGGTCTTCGATAAAGTGGGACAGATACCATTCTAAGGTGAGTTTGCGGGCTACCGTTCCGTAGACAATCTCTGTCACCAAACCCTTGTCTGCTGCTGAGAGTTGACTGCCTTTGAGGTGTTTATTTAAAGCAATATTGGAATATGCTTGGTTGACAAAAACATCCTCTAGCACTGCTAGAGCTAGATTTCTAGCCGTTTCTACTTTAGTCACCAAATCGTTCTCCTACAGTCAATGTCCGTCCAACTCCGTTGAGGAAGGAAGCAATGTCCATCTTAGGCTTACCTGCTGGCTGCACTTGCTTGAGAGATAGAGCTCCGTCTGCCGTTGCAACGATCAATTCCTTCTTGCCAATAGAGAGGATCTCACCTGGATTTCCCTGACCCTCTACTGGTAGGGCTTCATAAATCTTGAAGCGGTCGCCTTTGAGAAAAGTATGGGCAACGGGCCAAGGATTCATCCCACGGATTTGGTTAAAGAGTTGACGATTGGTTTTAGTCCAATCCAGTTTTTCTTCCTCTGGCTTGATATTTGGCGAGAAAGTGACCAAACTTGAATCCTGAGGCACAGGTTTAATCTCCCCAGCAATATAGGCAGGCAAAGTATCCAAGAGTAAATCACGACCTACAATCGCCAATTTTTCAAACAAGGTCCCGACATTGTCCTCATCTGAGATGGGAATACTGCTGCGGGAAATCATGTCTCCTGCATCCATTTCCTTCACCATTTCCATAATGGTTACTCCAGCTTCCTCATCCCCTTGAATCAAGGCATAATGAATGGGGGCACCACCACGGTGTTTTGGAAGGAGGGAGGCATGAACGTTGACCGCAAAGTCCATGCTATCAAGAAGTTTACTTGGGAGAAACTGCCCAAAAGCAGCGGTCACAATCCCATCTGCTCCTAGCTTCATAATAGCTTCCAGCTCTGGACTTCCAGATAATTTTTCAGGTTGGTAGATAGGAAGACCTGCTTCTTTGGCTGCTTGCTTGACTGGGGTTTCTTGGATCACTTTTTTTCGGCCGACAGCGCGGTCTGGCTGAGTCACAACAGCTAGAACCTCGTAACGGTCATCTGATAACAAGCCCTTCAAAACTGTTGCTGAAAAATCGGGAGTCCCCATAAAGATTAGTTTTGTCATTTCTTCTCCTTCTTATAAAAATTGTTGCGGTTCGTGGTCAATGCTGAGACGAAGCTCGCTATTTTCACGTTCTTGAGTCAAGGCCAAAACTCGATTGAGGGTTGGTCCTAGCTCACCTTCTAAACGGTATTTAATCAAAATCTGGTAATGATAAAGGTTGTGGGTACGGGCAATGGGTTTTGGCGTCGGTCCAAGGATTTTACTAGTTTCCGATAAACCAGATCGCAAGATCCCCATGACTTCATAGGCACGTTTGACAACCTCTTCTTCTTTCTTGTGAGAGAGGGTAATCCCAATCGTGAAATAATAAGGTGGATAGCCGAGTTGGCGCCTGATACTCATTTCATAGGCATAAAAACCTTCATAGTCCTGATCTTTTGCAAAACGAATGGCATAGTGTTCCGGATTGTAAGACTGGATCAAGACCTGCCCAGCCTTTTCCGCACGACCTGCCCGACCAGCCACCTGAGTTAAGAGTTGGAAGGTTCTCTCAGAAGAACGGAAATCAGGTAAATTCAAGGCCGTATCTGCATTAAGAACTCCGACCAAGGTAACATTTGGAAAATCCAAGCCCTTAGCAATCATCTGAGTTCCCAGCAAGATATCCGCTTCCCCTCGCCCAAACTGGTCAAGAAGAGCTTGATGACTACCTTTCTTACGAGTCGTATCCACATCCATCCGCAGAATGCGGGCCTGAGGAAAAAGCTCTGCTAGCTCGTCATAAGCCTTCTGAGTCCCCGTCCCATAGTAACGAATACTGCGACTCTGACAGTTGGGACAGACATGAGGAATTCCCTTAGAAAAGCCACAGTAATGGCAGTTCATGGTCTTAGTATCCATGTGGAGAGTCAAAGAAATATCACAGTTGGGACAAGTATCCACCGTCCCACACTCCCGACACATAACAAAGCTAGAATAGCCACGGCGATTGAGCATGAGGACTACCTGTTCTTTTTTATCCAGACGGTCTTGAATGGCCTCTAGCAAAGGGGGCGTAAAGTTTGATGTCTCATTCTGCCCGATATAGTCACGAAAGTCAATCACTTGAACCTCAGGTATCCTTGCTAAGGGATTCGCCCTCTGTGTCAAGATCAAATGTTGATAGACACCTTTTCCAGCCCGCGCACGGCTTTCTAAGCTCGGTGTAGCAGAACCAAGGACTAGGGCCGCTTGATTGTACTGAGCCCGTAGAATAGCGACCTCTCTAGCATGATAACGCGGATTGCTGTCTTGTTTATAGCTAGCTTCATGCTCTTCATCGATAATGATGACACCGAGATTTTTTAGTGGAGCAAAGATAGCCGATCTGGCGCCAACCACAACTTGAGCATCGCCACGTTCGACCTTGCGCCATTCGTCGTACTTTTCACCATTGGACAGGCCTGAGTGGAGAATCGCGACTTTCTCACCAAAACGAGCAATGAAACGCTCTGTCATCTGCGGAGTTAGGGAAATCTCAGGTACCAGCAAAATGGCCGTCTTGCCCTTGTCCAAGGCTCCTTGTATAATCTGCAAGTAAACTTCTGTTTTCCCACTTCCTGTAATCCCTTGAAGGAGGAAGGGAGGTTGCTGACTGCCAATAGCACTGATAACAGCATCACGCGCCTGTCTTTGCTCTGGGTTCAGCTCCAAAGGTCTACTTATTTCAATGCCTTCGAAATAAGCAGCTGAACGTTGCACTTCCTTTTGTACTAGGGTTAGAGCTCCTTGCTCCACAAAAAAGTTGACTTGCTCCCGCGAGTAGGATTCTAACAAACTAGCCAGAGGCGCACTTTCAGGATGAGACAGTAGATAGTCTCTCAGCTCTGCCTTTTTCTTAGCACGCGTAGAAATCTCAATCTGCTCTAGTCGAGTATCATCAACCTCATACCAAGACTGGGTCTTGACCTTCTTTTGATCAACAGCCTGGTATTCTAAGCGGAGCAGACCTTTTCTAGTCAAGCGCATCATTTCTGCCTGCTTGGCTAAATCTAGAGAAGAAAAGGCTAGCGAATCTTCTGAACCAAACAAGCGCTCTTTGTCTTCCTGACTGATACCTTCCAGAGGATAGAGAATCTTATCATAGCTGGAGTTTAAAAAACCTGGAAGCATAGCTTTTAGAATGGAGATTTTGTAAGAAAAAACGGACTTTCGTAGCTCCTCAGCTAGCCAGAGTTGCTCTTGAGTCAAGACAGGAGAAAAGTCTAGCACCTCTGCAATCTCTTTCAAATCCTGATTGGCAGCTTCTTCATCCGGCTGGGACTCCAAACCTAGCACAATCCCTTGGATCAAACGATTGCCTTTGCCGAAGGGGACATGGACCCGCATACCGACTTCCAGCATCTCTACAAATTCCTCTGGGACCTTGTAACTGTATGGCTGATCCGTCTGCATCAGGGGAACATCCACGATAATCTTTGCAATAGCCATCTTCTCACCTCCTTCTTGTCAGCAAATTCTTGCAATAGAAAAAATAAGATTGAGTCCCCCCAACCTTAAATTTTTTCACCATCTTCTTTTTCTTTAGCGATTTGCTCTTTGATTTTCTTTTCTTCTTCTTCTTTGCGGCGTTTTTCTTCTTCGATACGGAGACGAACCGCTTCACGTTTTCCTTCTGGATCTGGGTGAATCGTAACGTTTCCTGACTCGATTTCTTCCAAAGCGCGAAGAGTTGATTTTTCGGACTTAAACTCTTGAGTAGCTGGCGCACCTGCTTCTAGTTCGTGGGCACGTTTTGCTTCCAAGATTACGAGTGAATATTTTGATGGTACCTTGTCCAGCAAGGTATCGATAGAGGGTTTTAACATCATTTGCTTGTACCTGTTTCCTATAGTTTATCGAGTAGTTGGAGATTTTGGCAACATCTCCTGATAGTGACCTATGACACGATCCACACGGAAGTGTTCTGCTTCGATTACACGCTTGACACGTTCAGCAGCGAGGGGCACCTGATCGTTGACAATGGCATAATCATACTCACGCATGAGAGCAATTTCTTCCTTGGCTTTTTCGATTCGTTGGGCAATCACTTCAGCGCTATCTGTTCCACGACCTACCAAACGATCTTGCAATTCATCCAAATCTGGTGGCGTTAGAAAGATAAAGACAGCATCTGGAACCTTTTTCTTAACCTGAAGAGCTCCCTGCACTTCAATCTCAAGAAAGACATCGATTCCCTTGTCCAGAGTTTCATTGACATAGGTCAGAGGAGTTCCATAGTAGTTACCGACATATTCTGCATATTCCAACATCTGACCTTGACGGATCAGCTCTTCAAACTCTTCACGAGTACGGAAGAAATAGTCCACCCCGTCCACTTCACCAGGACGTTGCGCACGCGTCGTCATCGATACAGAGTATTGAAATTGATTCTCAGAACTCTCAAAAATCTCTCTTCTAACCGTTCCTTTCCCAACTCCTGAAGGACCAGAAAAAACGATTAGCAAGCCTCGGTCTGCCATTATGTCTCCTTTAGTTAGTCTGTGAAATAAAGTAAAATTTCTCTCGGATACTGATGATCGCGTCAGTTATCCTTCTACAGTCTTTCTATCTAGTGTAACAAAAAAGCAGTAATTTTTCAACTGCTCTTTCTTATTTATTTAGCATAATCTACTGCACGAAGTTCGCGGATCACGGTTACCTTGATATTTCCTGGGTAATCGAGATTGTTTTCAATTTTCTCACGAACTTTGTGAGCCAAGATTGTGACTTTGTCGTCCTTGATTTGTCCTGGATTAACCATGATACGGATTTCACGACCTGCTTGAAGGGCAAAGCTATTTTGCACTCCTTCAAAGCCATTGGCAATTTCTTCCAAATCATGGAGACGCTTGATATAGTTTTCAAGAGATTCACTACGAGCACCTGGACGCGCTGCACTCAAGGCATCTGCTGCAGCAACGATCACTGCAATGACGCTTTCGGCTTCGACATCTCCGTGGTGGCTAGCAATAGTATTCACCACAACTGGGTGTTCCTTGTACTTACGAGCCAACTCCGTACCAATCTCAACGTGACTGCCTTCAACCTCGCGGTCAATAGCTTTCCCGATGTCATGAAGGAATCCAGCACGACGGGCAAGAGCTGCATTTTCACCAAGTTCACTGGCGATGATACCAGATAACTTAGCAACCTCAATCGAATGACGCAAGACATTTTGTCCATAAGAAGTACGGAACTGCAAACGTCCCATGATCTTCATCAAGTCTGGATGGAGGTTTGGCGCACCAATCTCATAGGCAGCAGCCTCCCCATATTCACGGATTTTATTGTCAATCTCTTGACGGTTTTTCTCCACCAACTCCTCGATACGAGCTGGGTGGATACGGCCATCCTTGAGCAACATTTCCATGGTCATACGAGCAATTTCACGACGAATCGGATCAAATCCTGACAAGGTTACCACTTCTGGCGTGTCGTCGATGATGACATCTACCCCTGTCAAACTTTCAAAGGTACGAATATTGCGTCCTTCACGACCGATAATGCGTCCCTTCATGGTATCGTCTGGTAGGTGAACTGTAGAGTTTGTTGACTCCGCTACATAATCACCAGCGATACGCTGCATAGCCTGAACCAAGATATCTTTAGCAATCTTGTCTGAACGTTCCTTGACTTCCTGCTCAGCCTCACGAATGCGGCTAGCAATTTCCTTGGTCAAGTTTTCCTCTGTCTGAGCCAAGATAATATCCCGAGCCTCAGTTTGGGATAGGGAGCTGATACGTTCAAGTTCAGCTTCTTTTTGTCTTTCGACTTCCTCTAATTGCTCTTCACGTGCATCAAGGTTTTTTGCTCTATCAGAAATACTTTGTTCTTTTTGTTCAAGTGTTTTTTCTTTGTTCGTCAAATTGTCGTCCTTACGGTCAAGGCTCGTAGCTCTCTCCGTCAAACGACTTTCAATTTGCTTGAGCTCCTGACGTTCTGACTTAAATTCAGCGTCCACTTCTTCACGGTATTTTCTGGCTTCCTCTTTGGCCTCCAATAGTGCTTCTTTTTTAAGAGACTTGCTTTCGCTCTTGGCTTCATTTAGTAATAAATCCGCTTCGCGCTCAGCTTGTCCTCGTAAATTAGTTGCTTCTTGTTCAGCATTTAGAAGCATCAACTCTGCAGCCTCTTGAGATGATTTCATCTTAGCTGAGATGCTGACATATCCAATGACTAAACCAATGATGACGGCAAAAACAGCAATCGCAAGTGTCATGATTTCCATGTTTTTACCTCATTAAATTTGTTTATCGAATGACATACATTCCTTAATATTCTATCATAAAAAACCGATTTTCACAAACCCAAATTGAAGAGTTTTGTGTGAATTCTAGGACTACAATTCTTCGGATCCCTTCAAACTTTTATACACATCATCAAAAAATATATTTGCTACTCTCTTCTTGAACGAATCATTATTTAATAGAGCACCATATAAATCTTGACTCTGAGAGTACCCTTCTATCAAGGCATTATCAATTTCTTCTTCAAAGGCAAATACGAAATCTTCCCTAGAATTAACACGCGCAGATTGCTTAAGCCTTGGATTCTTTTTCATCAATTCACGAATCGAAACAGCTCCACTTAAGCCAACTTGCTGATCAATGTTCAAATTTAACTGTTCGTTCATTTCGTCTAAGATTTCAGATAAATGTTTTTCTTGATCTCCAGTAACATCGCTTAAACTTGGTTTAGGAAGAGTTAATTCAGGCTGATATTCTAATTCAGAAACTGCCCTGAAAGAACCTGTTTGCTTATGTTTCATATAATCAACGACAATCTTATCTGCAATTGTAAAATCATTTCCTCCTAAACGAACATCAATCATCTTAACAAGACTTTGAAGATAGTTATATCGTTCGTGTAAAACTTCATTTTGATAAGCCGTTGCCTGAATCAAGAAAGTATACATCCGAAGAAAACCGCGAATAACCTTTCGAATAGACAATTGTTCTTTTTCATCAAAACGTTTCACTCTATCATAACCTTTATTCAACAAAGCGACCATCTTTTGTTTTTCTCTACTTGAACGTTTTTCTTGATATAAAAATTGATTAAACTCTTGAACCTCTTCGCTGTCCAAAATACCATATTCATCAATTTTACGATCCAACTTTAAGACATCACTAGGAGCAATGGTATCAGCTAAAATCGTCTCTCGATAGTAGGGAGCAAAGGCTGAGCGAATATCGTCGTAGGTATTTTTAAAGTCAAGGATAAATGTTTTCTTGTTATAGCCTCTAAAGATCCGATTTAGGCGTGACAACGTCTGCACCGCAGCCACACTACGCAATTTTTTATCCACATACATGGCAACCAACTTAGGTTGGTCAAAACCAGTCTGATACTTGTTCGCAACTATCAACACCTGATAAGCATCAGTATCAAAACGTTCTTTTAAATGCTCTTCCTTAAACTGATTCATATGAGATTCCGAGAACTCTCTCCCTAGATAATCAACCTTACCAGAAAAAGCAATCAAGGTACCAATACTGGTGATACTGTGGTCTCTAAAGTATTTCTCAAAAGCCAACTGGTACTTGACCGCCACTTCGCGACCAGAGGTCACAAGCATGGCTTTTCCTTGACCACCCAACTCTGCCATAATATCATGGCTGATAAAATGGTCCATGATAATCTCAACCTTTTGATTAATATTCTCATCAGATAATTCCACGAATTTAGCAATCTTACGCTTAGCAAGCGTGGTTTTTAGTTCAGGATCTTCTTCTACTACTTTATTAAGTTGGTAGTAGGTTTTATAAGTCGTATAGTTATCTAAGACATCTAGGATAAAACCTTCCTCTATAGCTTGCTTCATACTGTAGACATCAAAAGGGGCTTTAGAGCCATCGGGCTGTGTTGTACCAAACAACTGTAGGGTAGTTGCCTTAGGAGTTGCTGTAAAAGCAATGATTGAGACATTGTCTTGCTTTCCTGTACGCGCAATCTCCTGCTCAATGGCATCCGCAACCGTCACTTCCTGAATCTCATCAATGGTTCCATCCTCCGTATCCGTTTCAGTCAAGACCTGACTAACTGAACTCATGTAGGAGCCTGTCGTTGAACTATGGGCTTCATCAATCAGGATGGCAAATTTCTTTTTCGCAGTGTTCCCTACAGACATCCAGTTGGATTGGTTGATCTGGGCAAACTTATGGATAGTTGTTGCAATGATCTTTGTGTTCCCAGCAATGGCATCAGCTAAATCACTAGATGTCTCACGATCACCCATCACCTTCACAACACCGTTCTTATGGTTAATCTGTCTAACAGCATCTTGTAACTGACGGTCTACTACTATACGGTCTGTGACAATTAAAACTGTATCAACGATATTTCTATTTTGGTCATCATGAAGTGAAACCAGACTATGAGCCAACCATGCTATCGTATTGGTTTTACCAGAACCAGCCGAATGTTGAATCAGATAATTACTATCAGTATGGTTGACTTTCATGTCTTCTAGGAGACGGCTAACAGCTCTTCGCTGATGGTACCTAGGAAAAATCAGTGTTCTCTTTTTATGATCATTCTTATCAATCTCAAAGAAGATAAAACTTTCAATCAGCTGAAGAATACTATCCTTGGTCAATACATCAAGCCACAAGTACTCTGTATCTACACCATTAGGGTTGTGAGGATTGCCGCTCCCCATATCAATACCTTCCCCTTTCCCCATATTAAAGGGAAGGAAGTAGGTTTCTTGACCCTTTAACTGGGTTGTCATATAGATTTCCATAGTATCTACAGCAAAGGAAGCTAAGACTCCCTGCTCAAAACGAAAGAGACGATTATTAGGATTGCGACCTTTGAGTTGATTGATGGCATCCTGAACTGACTGACCACTAGGATTAAACTTGAGCTCGATGGCAAATAGCGCTAATCCATTGATAAAGATAACAAGGTCAATGCGGCCCCCCTCTTCATAAACCACTTCCTCAATCACCGACAAACGATTGGCCTTATATTGCTGAACAGCTTTTTCATTAAAACTAGTAGCTGGTTTACGATAGAGGAGGCGCAGTTGCTTGTTTTCAATAAAGACTCCCTCTTTTAAGGCGAACAAAAAACCACCCTTGACGATTTCTTTATTGATGAGAGTGATAATCGTCTCCTTGCTCAGTTTTTTTAGGAGATATTCCATGGTCTCTTCCTGAGTCTCCATCAGAAAATCCCATAGGAGTTCCTCATCCATGGCTAATCGAGGATTGTACTGAGCATTATCCCGCTGAATATAGCCATTCTTATCTTTCAAGTCTTTGATAATCCACTGCTGGAAATCATAGCGCTCCTTCAAGCCCAAATTTGCCATAGTTTCTCACTTTCTTTTTCTCTATTTCTACTATTTACTAATTTACAGAAAATTCATTTCACTATCTATACAGAACAAATTTCAATAGTTTAAACTTTCCCTCCGTTAATACGGGAGTATCTTTCTTTTTTTTCTTCTTCTGTTTCTGCAGCCGTGTTTGATTTCAATCTTACTTCATCCTCAGACTTGTAGAATAGCATTTTTAAAAGTAGTCTTATAGAACGATATGACATACCTAAAAACACACCCGCACTAAATATCCAAATATAAAATCCAACATAATTAACTTTTATCTGATTTTCACCTAATAAAAACAATACATTGTTATGATAGCGTAATTCTTGCATAATAACAGAAAATATATATATCGCAAAAGCTGACGTTAAGGATTGAATTAGGTTATTCTTGAACACTTTTTCAACTCTATTTTCTTCAAACTTAGTAAGCAGTATATTTCCTGCAACTAAAACAATTCCGTACATAGATGTATAAAATCCAATAATTAGTCCTGAAAACTGAATAAGTGATTCTAGAATATTTTCGTACCCTAACATGTCAGGTCCTATGGACAAACATAGACTTAAAAATAAAACAAATAACCCCAGAAACCAAGGATAAGTCATATTTAGAATAGAGTTTTTCATTGTATTGTCCTATTTATTTCATGCTTGCGCGCCGTTGTATATTCATCACCCAGATATAATCTATTCATTTCAAAAAGAACACTATCAGGATTTAATCTTTGTTTGGGTGGCAAAGTAAATTCATAAGTGTCAAAAATAAGCGCATTTAATAAGTTTAAATGTTCAATTTTATTATACTCATTCAATATTGACAAATGAGCCTTTGAAAATGAATGAGGATTTTCTTCGATTTGCTTCATAATTTCATCAACTTCTTCAACATCTAATATTTCCTCTTTATTTCTAGGCGCTGCAACAAAAGAAACCTCAACATTTAGCCCTTTTAATGGGGAAGCATCGCTTATAATTTTTTCTAAAACACCATTAAAACTATCAGAAACCTTTCTTGCAACATTATTTTTCTTGTCAAACGTGTTCGCTGTTTTTATTGTTAGTTTTTTAACCCCATTGCAGCTTCGTACTCTCTGAAATATTTCTTTAGATACTATTGGTAAAAAATCTATTTTCTGTTTATCTGTTTTTCCTAAATTCCAGAAATAATTTATATATTCAATAATTCCACGAATAGACAGACCTTGAATATTTTTTTGTACCATAGCAACACAGTTTGCAGGATCGAATAGTATCATTGTATCCTGAGCAGGATATTCATTTTCTTCCAATTCAAAATCCGATTCTATATCAGAAGTTTTTTGAGCTACGTATGATGTTTGAACCTCACTTAGCCTCGTAAAGCGTAGTTCCAGCAGTCCCTCATGATTTACATGCATATTTTGCAACCGAATTGTGTCTCCACCAAACTCATAATTCTTATCTGGGATAGACAAACTACCCATTACACTCGAACACCACATAGTTAAATCAAATTTTTTATGAATAATGTTATTGTTTTGTTTATACTCAACACGAGTCTGAAAATAGAGAAATTTTACCTTTTTTCGATTATCATCACCAAATGCAACCATTTCTTACACCCTCCTCTTCCCTGTCACATAATCATAAATAAGAGTTTGTCGTTGTTTATTAATATTTTCAATTTGCTGATTCTTGATTTGAATTAGTTTATTGATACTTTCAAGTTGGTTATCTAGATATTTTACACATTTTTGAATTACTACATCATCAGGAATTGCAACTTTAAAATCAGATATTTCACCAGAAGATATATTAGGTTGGGCAGAACCGTTTGAATTTAATTGAATATAGCTCATGAAGGAATCAGTAGATAAACAATAATATATCCATTTGTTTATCTCAGACTCTATAATACCTACGCGTTGATTTATAACACTATATACATTAGGTTCTTGATTAACAAATGATATCTTACCTACAGTTGCACCACTCATGGCTATTAAAATTTGACTTTTTCTAATTCTGTAAAAGTCTAACTTACTATTAAAACTAGTAAAAACATTTAATGATGCATTAAAATCTATACCGGATGACTTAAAATCTCCAATTCTAATAACCTTGACACCTGTTTGCTCCATAGTTAAATGTTTACTATCAAAAGCATAACCATTTTTAAATTTAATTAAATACTTAAGTGGCTTCACTCCCCACCCCTCAGGCACCTGTCCGATCCAGTCGATTCCTGAATCTTTCATAGGGACTGTTTTATCCAATCCCTTTGTGACAGTCTCATAAATCAAGCTAGCACGGTAGTCTTTGAGTTTTTGAATTTGCTCCTCCAGTAGATTTTTTACCTTATTCAGCTGGGCAGTTTTCTTGTCTAGAAAATCAGCAATTTTTTGTTGTTCTTCGAAAGATATTTTGGGGAATATCATTTTTTTTATACTTTCTTGTGTAATAGTTGGAATTGTACTCCCTCCAACTATCAACTCACTTTGTTCCTTTCCCACAGAACTGTTCAAAAAATAATTAATTAGACGTGAATCTGTATTTTTTTTAGGTTTTAGAACTACCAATTGAGGATTTATCGTTGCTTTATTTGAAAGCTTATTTACAATTCCAGTTTTACCATAACTAGATCCTGTCTTTACATACAAGACATCACCAGTTTTAATTTGGATTTCCGGAGACTCATCATACTTACTCCACGAAATATAGGTATTATTATTATCTATCACACTATAGTCAATTATATTTGAGGGACTATATGAAATAGCTCCTTCCCCTTCGTTAACAATATCATTTGTGGTGTATCCTCTAAAACCTATTCTTCCAAATATATCTACATAATGTTCTAATTTACTTACTTCCCACTCTTCTGGTATCTGTCCGATCCAGTCAATGCCACTCTCTTTCATCCTAGTCATATTTTAGTTCCTCCAAGAGAGTCTGTAGCTCTGCTTCTAGGTCATAGAACTCTTCCAAAAGCTTCTCTGCACTTTCTGGTGCTTGGTATTTATAGAAATAGCGGGTAAAAGGAATCTCGGCTCCATAGCCCTTTTCCTCATCAAACCAGTAGTGAGCATCAGGTACATGGGGATAGACCTCACGCGCAAAGTAGTCTTCCACATCCTCTGTCAGTTTGACGATTTCACTATCCTTAGTGGTCTTATCATAGACAATCCCTCCAGCAATCTCATTTGGCTTGTCTTTCTTCTTAGTGCGGATAACTTCTGCTGTCTTGTCCATTTCACTCATGGCCAAAGCTAAAGCATTTATGTTGGCAGGCGTTACCTTGATGTCTCCCAACAAGTCCTTAATGACTTGGACAAAGCTTTCAAAGTTAGGATAACTGTCATCTGTAATTCCCTCACGAAGAGCATCTAAGATAGCTTCTTGCTTGACCTTCCCAGCTTCAAAGCCTTGTAATTTCTTCTCATCTTTAGCTGAGCGTGGTTCCATCTCTAGCAATTCTTGATACTGGTACTCATCAAATAGTTTAGCTAGGAAAGGAACACTTTTTGCTTTATCAATGGTTTTCTCAGTTATCCAACCACGACGTTGCAGAGGTTGCATGACTGTATATTCTCGGTAAAGAAACTCATTCTTATCAAAAATCTTCACATGGTCATTTTCAGTAAAGTCATCATACCATTTGAGGATCTGTCGGATATTGTCTTGAGACAACTCACGGCGTTTTTGTCCAAGTGACTTACGCAAAGGGACAAACTCCTCTGTCGCATCGATAAACTGGACCTTGTTTTGACGCTCAGGAGATTTGTTTTTATTGTAAATCCAGATATAAATCCCAATCCCTGTATTGTAGAAAAACTGTCCTGGGAGGGCAATAATAGCTTCAAGCAAATCATTCTCAAGAATGTAACGACGGATCTGACTTTCTCCAGATGAAGTACCACCAGAAAAGAGAGGAGAACCATTTGAAATAATAGCAGCTCGCCCATTTTCTTCTAATTTCGCTAACGCGTGAAGATGGAAAAGCAGTTGGGCATCGCCAGTACCTGGAGTCGCTACAAAACGTCCTTGTTGACCTTTTGTAGCCATAAAGAGTTTATGGTCTCTTTTAACTGCGTCTTCTACGCCATCATCTGCATCTTTCCCGCCCCAGGATTGACCAAAAGGAGGATTGGCAATGACAAAACTCATCTTCTTATCTGGGAATGGATCCGGATCTTTTAATGTATCGGTCTTCACGAAATAGTCCGAGTCTTCCTGACGAATCAACATATCCGCTTGACCAATCCCGAAAGTCTCAGGTAAAACTTCCTGACCAAAAAGACGGACAGTTGCCCCTGTATCGAGCTTACGGATATAACTTTTGGCTGTCGCTAGCATGCCACCTGTCCCAGCAGCCATATCTAAGATTTTCAACTCTTTTTTATCGACAAATAACTCTTCATCAGCTTCAATCAAGAGCAGATTGACCATTAGAGCAATAACTTCACGTGGTGTATAGTGAGATCCAGCTTCCTCATTTTCAGAAAAACGGCGGATAATATCCTCGAACATATAGCCCATCACCATAGAGTCCACAGAACTTGGCGATAAATCAATCTGAGAAAATTTCTTAATCACTGTAAAAAGACGTCCAGACTGTGCAAGTGTACGGACCTGCTCTTTAAACTTAAGGTTTTCGATAATGTCCTTCACCCGACAAGAATAACCATCTAGGTAGTCGATGAAATTTTCTTCTATCGCATTGGGATCATTTTGAAGGTTTTCTAGCGTGAAAGAACTGGTATTATAGTATTTGTAGCCAGATTTATTCTCAAGAACCTTTTCAGGTGTATTGGGATTTGACTTATAAAGTGCAACTACTTCGTCTTTCGTTGGCAATAAGGCAGCTTCTAAGCGAGTCAAGACAAACATCGGAATGATGACATCTCGATACTTATCTGCACGGTAAGCCCCACGTAAGGTATTCGCAATCGACCAAACTGCATTGACCACATTTGAAATCTGAACATCGTTCGACTGGAATATCGGTAGTTTTTCTTTAAAATTAGACATTTGCTTCCCCTGTTTTTATTATTAACAATTCTCTTCATTATACCACAAAATAAGAGTTATAAAGCGGATTCAAGGACAAAGATTATAATCGCTATACTAAATTTCTTTGCCGACTTTTTGTCTTAGAAAATCTGTCATTTTCCAAAAAACCTTATCTTTAATTTACTAGATAAATTTTCTAAAATAAAAAAGCCTACCTTTCAGTAGACTTAGTAGTGATCTTTGAAGGACAAGAAAGCGATGCCATCTCCATCCATCATATAAATCAAGCGATTTTCTGAGTCAATGCGACGAGACCAGGCTCCTTGGTAATCGTATTTGAGTGGTTCTGGTTTCCCCATTCCTACAAAAGGATCGCGTTGAATATCCTTGATTAATTTATTGATTCTTTTTAATGTTTTCTTATCTTGGTTTTGAAAATAGCAATAATCCGCCCAGGCATCTTCTGTAAACTTGAGTAGCATTCCTCACTCCTCAATCACATGGACTTGTGTGCTTCCAGCACGGACTTGAGCCATTCCTCGCAAAACTTTGTCAGATAGCTCCTTATTTTGAGCGATTCTCAGGGTTTCCTGAATACTGTCCCATTCGCTCTTTGAAAAAACTACAATGTCCTCATCTGGATTTTTATTAACCACCGTCAAAGGCTCAAATTCATCGTTTACCTTCTTCATGTAGTCCTTTAAATGATTTCGGAATGTTGAATAAAGAACTGCTTCCATAACCATACCTCGTTTTACCTCTTTTCCACTATTATACACAAAAAGAAAGAAATTGTCAGGAACTTGTACAAGTTTTTTCTTTTCTATCTATTTATTCGAAAAAATCTAAAAAAGCCTACCTTTCAGTAGACTTAGTTTGTTTCTATTCTAATCGGCACTCTTCCAAAATTCTGCTCTGCTATACTTGGATTTCCTAGTTGGTAAATTCTATCTGCCTTTTGAGTCATGGCGTCCCAGGGCTCTTTGCCAATTCGACTGACTAGATTGACCTGCCCTTTCAAAGACTTGAGGTGTTGTCTGCCTTTTTCGGTAAATCCAAGGATATGAATGCCTTCTGGCAAGTCACTTTCTCTAGCTTGCACCAAGATATAGGTCAATAGGCGTCTGACACGCGCCTTAGTATAGCGCTTGGTAGCAACAACTTCCACCAAGTCTTCTACAGACTGGACTTTTTTGATAGCTTCCTTGATGCGCACAGCCATTTCTTGATTGACCTGATAGATAGTCGTTAGGTCTGGATTTGACAAGATTTGATATTGAAGCATAGCAAAATAATCTTCCCAGCTCACCTTACACGCCTGGACAAAGAGGGCAACCGAAGACATAAAGCGTTCTAAGAAATCTTGGTCTGATTTATGCTGACGGAGAGCTGTTGCCGAGGCAAAGTCCACATCCTTGTCCACAGAATGGTAACCCGCCCCCTGACGCTGAATCGGATGGAGTTTGATGTTTCGTCCTGCAATTGCCTTGGCATAAGCTAGAGCTAGAACATGATTGGGTGTCTTGCCTGAAAAATCAAGACCTGCAAATTCCTTCCACATGGCTTGGGTTTTCTGAGGATAAGAGAGAGCATCAGGCAGATTTTCCACAAAATTCTCCATCTCGGTACCTTTCTCTGTGTATAAGTCAGAAATTTTCTGGTAATCCAGAACTTCCTCTGTCCCAAAAGCTAGTCTATCAATCCCCAATCGAGCCAAGATATCCACAGCCCCTTGACCGAAGAAATCTGCCGCTTGAACACTGACTAAAAAAGGCAATTCCACTACCAGATCCGCTCCATTTTCAAGCGCCATCTGAGCCCGTGTCCACTTGTCCACGATAGCAGGCTCTCCACGCTGCATGAAATTCCCAGACATGGCTACGATTTTCAGTCCCTTCGCCTGCTCCAGTAGGTATTTATGCCCATTATGAAAAGGATTGAACTCTGCGATAATACCTGTGATGGTCATGATGTTCTCCTACTACTAGACATTACTTTTCGTTATATTTATTAGCTTCAACTATTTTAAAATCTTCATCTAATTGAGAAATTGTATGAAACAATTCCATAACATTGCTAAAATAATGATTAGATTGATTTATCTTTTTAATAATAAACTCTAAGTTTATTCTTTCATACTCTTCTTCTGATCTAACAGCCAAATCTTGAAGTTGATTCACAAGAATAGTAACGCTATCAATATCATCGATAGAATCATTTTGAGCAATATTTCTTGTTTTTGTTCTCAGAATATTTTCAATAATTCTAATAAATTTAGGCCGTTCAAAATCCTCTAGTACCAAAATGGCAAGTGACAAATAAAGCAGCTCTATATTTCCTTTCAAAGAATATATTACTTTGTATTTTCGTAGATACTTCTGAATTTTCTCTCTAATAAAACGCGTACGTTTCAATTTGTAGTTATCTCTTTCATATATCACTTGTACAATCGAAATCAGAGATAACCCTATAGCTAAATAGAATTGAAACGCCGTATTACTTGAATCAGGTGAAATATCACTTACATTTCCTGTAAAAGCTATTCGAGCAATATACCAGTTTAAAATAATTGAAGCTATCGCTATTATTAAAATAAATAAATGATTCACTAATTTTCGACGACCTAAAATCAAAATTATCAGATATATAACTATCCAAAAGATTAAACTTATTGTCCATAAATAGTTATATGACACATGACAAGTTTTAAAAACAGAATTCAAAAATAAAGAACTAACATATCCTAGAATAGAAAAAAATGGCGAAATAAATATCCAAAAGATTATGCTACTCGTACTAATTTTATCCCCGCTAGAAGAAGAAAAAAATCTCGTACTAAAACCTTGATACTCTTTCAAATTCATTGAAAGAAAGTTCTTAAGCATAATGTACTCTAATATGACCACAACCAAAATAAAAAAGAATTCTAACATTATTACCTCAATCTATTTCGCCAAACCATTCAGACATCCTACTTCTGCGCGACAAAAAACCAACGGGTACTTGTCTCTGTCGGTTCCTTGTCCTCAAAGTCCGCATAGAGTTTGAAGGACTTAAATCCAGCCTGTTCCAGCAAAATATCATAGGTCAAGACTTCATAAGTCCTTTCCTCATGCACTTCATCGTGGCGACTAAAGGAACCGTCAGCCTCCTTGATAAAAAAGGTCAACTCATGCACGATGGAGTGAGGCGCCGCATCCTCATAGGTATCCCAGAGCATGGCGAAATCTTCCGCATTTTCATGGTAAGAATAACCAGGAAAAACCTCATCTGTCTGGTAGGTCGAGTGCACATCAAAGATAAAAACTCCTTCTTCATTAAGCGCATTGTGTACTTCCTTAAAGACGTCCCCTACTTCCACCTCATCCTGCATGTAGCAGATTGAGTCCGAATAACACGTGACAAAATCATATTTACCCGCCTTGGACAAATCCAACATGTTGCCTTCAATAAAATCAATCTTTTGCTTGGCCGATACTGCTCTCTTCTCCGCAATCTTCAGCATATCTGCACTCAAGTCCAGTCCAGTCACATCAAAACCAGCCTGAGAAAAGCGCACAGACTGGATGCCTGTCCCACAAGCCAATTCCAAGAGTTTCTTTCTCTCCTTGGTCTTAGGCAAATGACGCAGAGAAAAATCCGTCCATTTGTCGTATAAACTATCGTCCATCACAGCATCGTAAACAGCCGCAAAGGTTTCATAAGTCGCCATAAAACATGATACCAAGTCCGCCCGTAATTCGATAGAAGATTAGAAGCCTGACGATGGAGCCGAGCTCCAAGGAAGGCTGTCTATTTTCCGAGAATTACAGGACGGGTTCAAATCCTTTCTAAGATACAAAGAGCTCCGTGGCAAACACCACTAGCCCTCACCTTTCCATCAATTTCTTTTAAAATAAGCAAAGAAACCCAGTTGACTGCAACTGAGTTCATCTACTAGGCCAAAGTTTCAGATAAATCTACAGAATCCGCCTCATGCCATAGTTTTTCAAGGTTATAGTGGGCACGCATTTCTTCTGAGAAGATGTGCACCACGACCCCACCGAGGTCTAGCAAGACCCAGCCTCCCGCTGCATCACCTTCGACATGGTTACCTTTAACACCAGCTTCTGCTACTTTTTCACGAATGTTATCAGCGATTGCGTCCAACTGACGGCTATTCATCGAGCTAGTGATAACAAAGTAGTCTGTCACACTGGTCAAATCTTGTACATCAAGTGCAAGGATATCCTCCGCACGTTTCTCATCAGCCGCTTTCACGACTAGTTCTAGTAATTCTTTTTCGTTCATTTAGTCCTCTTTCAAATAGTGCACATAGGCGTTATAGGTTTCAAGGGTTTGGGGATAGATGGGAAATCCTTGGTGAGCCAAATGCTCGACAGTGTGAGCTGTTTCATAGGCCACTGCCTTATTGAGCGATAGACTTGCAATCTCACGCGCCTGGTCCACTCCAGGGAAGGCACGATTGTGCTCGATGTAGTCAGCGACATAGATAACCTTATCTAAGTCTGTCATCTGACCAGCCCCGACTGTATGGATTTCAATGGCTCGCAGGATTTCAGAATCTTGTAAATCCAAATCTTCTTCGATTTTATAAATTCCGACCATACCATGCCAGACATTGTTGCCCCAGTTTTTGAGGTCAGGATCTAGCTGATAATGGTCAATCAAGTCCAAAAATTCCTGATCTGACAGTTTCTTGGCATAATCATGAAGAATCCCTGCAAGACCTGCTTTCTCGGCATCGACTCCAAATCTCTCCGCTAGCTCTATGGCTGCACGCTCCACACCCAAGCAATGGGTTAAGCGTTTTTCAGGCAGAAGCTCTGCCATTTTTTCCAACAAAGCCTCACGGGAGCAGTTGATATAGTCTTGATAGGCCATCAGTAGAGTCCCTCCTTCTCGATGTAGTCTAGCACTGGCTGAGGTAGGAGAAAGTTGGGTTTCCGACCTTGGGCAAGGAAGTCACGCACCATGCTGGATGAGATATCCATGAGGGGTACATCCACCCAGATGACTGGATAAGAAGTCCCGGCCTTGTAACGTGGGCGCTGAACCCCTACAAACTGAACCATGTCGACCAGCTCATTAATTCGGTACCACTTGGGCAGATAGTCCACCATATCAGCTCCGATAATGAAGTAATAATCCGTATCAGGATGTTGCTCTGTCAAAATCTTCATGGTGTCGTAGGTGTAGGAAATCCCCTTGCGCTCCAGCTCAATAGTTTCAATGGCTAGACCGTCAATCCCCTCAATCGCCAATTCAAGCATCTTGAGACGGTGGTGTTCAGGGATGGTTTCTTTTTTGTCTACATGAGGTGGCTGATATTCAGGCATGAGCAGGACCTGGTCCAGTCCTAACTGTTGTCGTACTTGGTCCGCCACAACAAGATGGGCATTGTGAACAGGGTTAAAATTCCCCCCTAAAATCCCGACTTGTTTGCGTTTTTTCTCCTTGATTTCTGGCTCCAACTCTACCTTGGTAAAGGGAGTCAATAATTCGATTGCCATAGGCTCGTCTTCCTTTAATTCTCTGTAAAAACAGTTTCTTGGAGTTTCAATTTTAGATTTCTTTAACTTTCTTAGAAATCTTGCGATTTTCTTTCTTGCTGGATTGTTTAAACAAGATCAAGATGCGTCCGATTTTTTGGACAGTATCCACACCGATTTCTTCTTCCAAGATTTCAGCTACTTCGTGGATGTTTTCATCTGTGTTTTGTAAGAGAGTAACCTTGATCAATTCGCGGGCGTCTAAAGCTTGACGGACGCTGGTTTTGATTTGGTCGTTGAGACCATTTTTTCCGATTTGGATGATGGGTTTGAGGGTGTGTGCCTGGCTATTGAGGAAGGCACGTTGTTTTGATGTTAATGACATGATCTTTCTTCCTTTTTTGATAGTTATTTTAGGTGGTGGGGGACGGTCGGAACTAATTTTCCAAAGATTTCATCTTTGAAAAATGGATTTCCTGACCTCACACTTGAGCCTAGGTCTTAAGTGTGCCCCTTGCCAATCTAACGATTGGCAATCACACCACGGCAATAACTATCGCTGTGTGAGCTCGCTTTGTTAGCTCAGTGATTTTATTTTAAATGATTGCTTTTCGTGTGACGACGGCGACGCCTTCTGGTGCCCAGACGGCGACTTTGGCAGTGCCTGTTACTCGGATCCAGCCGAGTCCTGAGATGACTAAGTCAGTCTTGTCCTTGATGGTAAATACATGCTGGACTAGTTTTGGAAAATCTTCTTTTTCCTTGTTATTTGGTGGTGTGAGAAGGGTTCCGAGATGCTTGTCGTAGAAAGCACTAGCCCCTTCAAGTTTGGTACGGTGGAGTTTGAGTTCATTATCAAAGAAGGCTGTAAAACCTTGCTTTTCTCCTGCAATAAAGTCAAAGCGTCCGAGACCACCTAAAAATAGGGTTTGTTCAGGATTGAGCTGATAGGTTTTGGGCTTGATTTCCTTTTTAGGGCTGACATACTTGAGGTTTTTGGCCGTCAAGTAGTGGGCCATCTGGTGATGGTGGATAATCCCCGGTGTATCATAGATATAAGATCCGTCGTCAAGCGGAATCTCAATCTTGTCCAAGGTTGTCCCTGGGAAGCGCGAAGTCGTAATGACATTCTGGTCACCCGTGATTTCTTGGATAATGGCATTGATAAGGGTTGATTTTCCAACATTGGTTACCCCAACGACATAGACATCGCGTCCCTTACGGTAATGTTCGATTTTATCAATGACTTCCTTAATGGCATGCTTGTTTTGGGCTGAAGTGAGAACGACATCAACAGGACGAAGTCCTTCTTCGTGGGCACGCTCCATCAGCCACTGGCTAATCTTGCTCGGTTTAACAGACTTTGGCAGGATATCTTTTTTATTCCCAACCAAGAGGACATCATTGCCCGATACAAAGCGTGGCAAGCCTGGGATGACAGAACCATTAAAGTCAAAGATATCAATGACATTGACCACCAAGGCATCACTGTCTCCCACCTCGTGCAAGAGCTTGAGGAAATCATCGTCCGTCAACTGGACATCTGTGATTTCATTGTAATGACGGAGACGGAAACAGCGTTGGCAATAGACTTCGCCTGTCTCCAACCCTTTTTCGAGTGCCGACTGGGGCGTAAATCCAAGACCAGCCTTATCTGTCGTCTGAATGGTTGCTCCACAACCAATACAGAGAATTTCTTCCATAGTTAGATTCCTTTTTTATATGTAATCGGTCCGTACTTTTCAGTAATTTGCTTCATGACGCGGCGCTCACGAGCCCGGTTAATCTGCGTCTTGATAGAGTCGTGTTGGACCAAGGGTTTGACCAAAATTGAGCGAATGCCTGCACGGTGCGCTGCGCGAATATCTGTCATGAGCTGGTCACCAACCATGACCACTTCATTTTTATCATAGTGAAATTCCTTCATGGCACGGTCAATCCCAAATGTGAAGGGTTTCAAGGCCCAATAAACGTAATCAATCCCAAATTTCTCAACTGCGCGTTGAACTCGTTTTTTGGTATTATTTGATACCACGATGATGCGAATACCTGCATCCCGAAGGTCATGTAGCCACTGTTTCATCTCTGGTGTCCCATCAGGGTTGTTCCAAGCAATGAGGGTATTGTCCAAATCGACCAAAACAGCCTTGATTCCCTGCGCCTGCAGGCTTGGGACTGTCAGATCATAGACTGCTTCCACAGCAAAATCTGGCATATAGTTTTCAATCGCCATTCTGGCTCCTTTTCTTAACTTTTTTTCGCAATTTTTCTCAAAATCAATGACAAGACCAACCATAAGACCGCACTAGCCAAGCTGATGTAGACCCAAGCATAGGGCTCGTCTGTGAAGGGGAGGGGAACATTCATCCCGAAGAAGCCCGTCACTACTGCCAAGACTGCTAGTAAAACTGAAATAATGGTCAAGGTTGTCAAGTTATCATTCAGGTTATTATTCAAAATGTTGTTGTAAGAGGCTGAGAGTTGTTGCAGAACTTGAGAAATCAAATCGGTCATCGAAACCAGCTGATGAGCCTCAATCATGGCATCATCAAACTGTTCTCTCTCAACTTCGTTAAATCTGCGATAAAGGGCATGTCCTTGGATATGTTCTAGCAACATGCGATTCTGCTTGGCAGCCGCTGTCAGATAGACCATACCAGTCTCCAAGTCGGAAAGGGCAAAGAGGTTTTTCTTGGTCGTTCGCTGACGCAAGAGGCCATTGACCTCATCCTTACTCTTATCCATCTGTTCGATGACAGGATAGTAGGCATTGCTGATGATTTCCAGACTAGCAAAGAGAAATTTGTAAATAGAAAGCATATCATGACTCTCTAAATAACGTGTCATCTGTTCAATCACATAGGCATTTTTCTTATTGCTAATCGTAATCAAGCGCTGATGTTCTACGATAAAGGTCATGGGAAAGGCTTCATAGTATTCCTTGTCCTTTTTCAAATCCAATACATTGTAGATAAAGGTGACGGTTCCACTTTCGCGGTGATAGTCCATGTGGGCACGCTCGTTTCTATCCAGTGCGTATTCGATGGTTTCCTTGTCCAACCCATAGATTTCAGAGAGATCTTCTAGTTTTTTCAATTTTCCCAAATCTAGGTTAATCCAAGTGCATCCATTGCCCAACTGCTTTTCTACAAACATATTTTCTCCTTTACCAAACTCTTTCTATTGTACCACAAATCTGCCAAAATAGCAGACCTACTCTGTGCGGGAAAAGTTGCTGACAACAGTAATATTTCGGTTGGGAACAAAGTGAAGGGCTTGATCATCACCTCGCAGTTGGGTCGTACGAATTCCGACACTGACAACCTTCCCTGATACGGTAATAGGACCATTTGTGAGAACCACTTCATCGCCCACATCGAGTTGGCGTTCAAAGAGGATGAAAAAGCCATTGATGACATCAGATAGAAAGCCTTGTGCCCCCATACCGATAGCCACCCCAGCAATCCCTGCCCCAGCAAGGAGGCTGGAAACCGGTAAGCCTAAAATGGACAGGATACAGTAAATCAAAAAGAAATAAAGAATGTAGTTAAAGACATTCTCCAGCAAACGGGAGATGGTCTTTTGCCTTCCTGCATCTTGATTTGAAAATTTAAGTGAGGGCTTGACAATCTTTCGCACAGTCGCGTGAAGCATCTTTTTAGCTATATAGAATAGCAGAAGCAAAATCAAAAGAGAAATCACCTTGGTCAAGAGATTCTCTAAAATGGTTGTTAAGTTAAGTCTATCAAAATAACCTTGAAAAAATTCTCGCATACAAAACTCCTTTTTCCTATTATACCATAAAATCACCTGTCTCATTTCTTTCATAATTATTCAATTATCGCTCTATTTTTCAAAATATCACTTGCCTCTATAGCATATTTATACTATAATTATAAACAATACATTTTGAAGGAGACTGCTATGAAACGAATCATTAGAGCCTGGACTAAGGCAAGCCTCATCAAACGAATCCTCATTGGAATGATCTTGGGAGCAACATTAGGGATGCTCTTTCCAAGCCTTACAGGAATTGGTCTGCTTGGAGACCTCTTTGTAGGCGGACTGAAAGCTATTGCTCCTATTTTGGTTTTTGCCCTTGTTGCCAATGCCCTTTCCCAGCACCAAAAGGGACAAAACACCAATATGAAAACGGTCATCTTTCTATACTTACTTGGAACCTTTGCTGCTGCTTTGGTAGCCGTTCTAGCGAGTTTCTTACTACCTGTACAAATCACCCTGACCAGTGCAAATACTGAAGTTGCTGCTCCTGACGGTATCGGTCAAGTCCTCAGCAACCTCTTGCTCAAACTGGTGGACAATCCCCTAAATGCTATTGTTGAAGCCAACTATATCGGGATTCTCTCTTGGGCAGTCGTCTTTGGTCTGGCTATGAGAGAGGCAAGTAAACACAGTAAAGAATTACTGAGAACCATGGCAGATGTCACCTCTAAAATCGTGGAATGGATTATCAATCTAGCTCCCTTTGGGATTTTAGGCTTGGTGTTTAAGACCATCTCTGACAAGGGCATTGCCAGTCTGGCTAACTATGGTGTCCTCCTAGGACTCTTGATCGCCACCATGGCCTTTGTCGCTCTCATCATCAACCCGCTCATCGCCTTTCTCTTTATGAGGAAAAATCCCTATCCCCTTGTTTTGAAATGTCTACGTGTCAGTGGTATTACAGCCTTTTTCACTCGTAGCTCTGCTGCCAATATCCCAGTCAATATGAAACTCTGCCAAGACCTAGGACTGAATCCTGACACCTACTCTGTTTCCATCCCACTTGGGTCGACTATCAATATGGCTGGCGCTGCCGTTACCATTAACATCCTGACCCTGGCTGCTGTTAATACGCTAGGGATCTCTGTAGACTTTGGAACAGCTTTTGTCCTCAGCGTAGTAGCCGCCATTTCTGCCTGCGGTGCCTCTGGGATCGCTGGGGGTTCGCTTCTCCTTATTCCTGTCGCTTGTAGCCTCTTTGGGATTTCCAACGACTTGGCTATGCAAGTTGTCGGAGTCGGTTTTGTGATTGGTGTCGTGCAAGACTCTTGTGAAACAGCTCTAAACTCTTCTACAGACGTTCTCTTTACAGCGGTTGCCGAGTATGCTACAAACCGAAAACCTCGGCCCTAGTACCTGATTCCTCGTCGGACTCTCTATTTTACTATTATAGGAAATTCTCATGTCTATCACTCAACGTACGACAAAACTGATCTTGGCGACCTGCCTCGCTTGTTTTCTCGCTTATTTTTTAGATTTATCTTCGGCTGTTTCAGCTGGCATTATCGCCCTCTTAAGCCTTTCCGACACGCGTCGAAGCACACTGAAATTAGCACGTAACCGCCTCTTTTCCATGCTCCTTGCGCTCGCTATCGGTGTTCTAGTCTTTCAGCTGACCGGCTTTCACATCTGGAGCCTAGGCCTCTATCTGGCCCTCTATGTGCCTCTTGCTTATAAAATGGGCTGGGAAATTGGCATCACCCCTAGCAGTGTCTTGGTCGGTCATCTCTTGGTACAGGAGTCTACTTCCCCAGAACTCTTGCTCAATGAAGTGCTCCTCTTTCTCATCGGGACAAGCTTTGCTCTGTTGGTCAACCTTTACATGCCCTCTCGTGAGAAAGCCATCCAAAGCTACCACCTTCAGGTCGAAGAAAAGTTAAAAGATATCCTGCTTCGCTTTAAATACTATCTATCAAGAGGCTACGGGCGAAATCAAGCCCAACTCGTTGACGAATTAGATGAGCTTCTTGAAGAAGCCCTCAAGCTAGTCTATCTGGATCACTCGGACCAGCTCTTTCACCAAACGGACTACCACATCCACTACTTTGAGATGAGACAGCGACAAAGTCGCATCCTGCGAAATATGGCTCACCAAATCAACACTTGCCAATTAGCTGCAAGTGAGAGCTTGATTTTAGCCCAGCTCTTTGCTAAGATTGCTGCCCAGCTAAGCCAGACCAATCCTGCTCATGACCTACTTGATGACATCGAACGCTATCTGCAAGTCTTCCGCAATCGGAGTCTCCCTAAAACACGCGAGGAGTTTGAGACCCGTGCTATCCTCCTGCAGCTACTACGCGAAGCCGAAACCTTTATCCAGGTCAAGGTCGATTTTTACCAGAAATATGGAAACTAGAACGCAAAGAACCTCAGAGGCCTTCCTCTGAGGTTCTTTACTGATAGGTCACCACCATAAAAACGAGGAGCAATACAAACAAGGCTATGCTAATCAAGAGAGTTAAAACTTTTACCAAGCGATTGCTCTGCCAGTAGCCTGGTTTTCCGATATTGCTGGTCGCATCCATGGAAAAGAGTTGGCTTTGGCGAGGTTGGATGAGAACCAGGACAATCAAGGCGACGGCTAGGATTATGCCTACAATCATCAAAACTTCCATCATTTCACCTCAAGATTCCTAATAATGTAAAGATCAGGCTAATAAGGATGAGCAAGCCAAGTAAAATAGAGAAAGTTTTACTGATCTTTTCTCCTTGGCTAGGCTTTTCTTTCTTAAGAGCTCCTTGCTTTAACTCTTCCATGCGTCCTTCGACATCCTTGTAAAATAGATCTTTTTTTGTCATACTTCCTCCTAATAACAAACGTACTACTCAATATATCTAAATCGAGAAAGGAAAAAACTGAGGCAAGTGCTTCCATCAACTTCAGCCAAACAGCTAGACTAGTGCTAAAACTAGAAACTCACATAGCTGTTGGCATATTTTATTAGACTAGTCTACTTCTGGGACTGCCTATGTGACTCCGTCGATCCTGCCCTAGATTTACATTGTAAATTGTCATCTGATTCTCTTTTTATGGAAAATGAGTAAGAATCTTCCCTTTGGGCGTTACTTCCACAATCCCCATGAGGAGATTGCGGACCATATCTGTACGGATTTGTTGCTTCATGGTTTCAAATCCAGCATAGGCTTCCTGATAGTATTCCACGATAGGGTTCTTTTGAGAAGCTGACTGGCTCCCAATCGCTAGACTGAGTTGGTGCAGATAGTCGACTTGCTCAACCCAATTGTCATCAATCGCCTTGAGCATGGATATTCTCAGAAAAGAGTCATAGAGTTGGTGAGATTGGAGGACTTCCTTTTTAGCTGCGATTTCTTTGGCTATTATCTCCTCTAGTAAATCCCGAATCTGATTCGCTTCGGACAGGCTCAAATTAGCTGGTAATTCTCTCATCCCAAAGCTAATATTGGTCACGATAAAGTGAAAGAGTTCTTGAGGGCTACTATAGGTTTTTTCTGAGATTTGTTTGATATAGTCTGCCAGTATGTCCTCAAGGATATGTTCTAGATCACGGCTCCCATCTAGCAAGCGATCTCTTTCTTTGTAGACCATTTGGCGCTGAATATTGACGCTTTCCGCATACTCTAAGGTTTGTCTGCGTGCAGAGCGACTGGCACTATCACTAGCCTCTTGGGCTTTTCTGACGAGATTGCGGTACTTACTAGCCTTGAGTAGGTTGGGTTGACTGATGTCCTCCACTTGGTAGTCTTGATACAGGTCATGAACCCAAGACGGCCCAAACTTTTTGATCACATCATCTTCAAGCGACACGAAAAATTGAGACATACCTGGATCGCCCTGACGGCCAGATCGCCCTCTGATTTGCAGGTCAATCCGTTGGCTCTCCATTCGCTCGGTACCAATCACTATCAAACCACCCAACTCTGCGACGCCCGGACCGAGTTTGATATCTGTGCCTCGACCTGCCATAGAAGTTGCAACAGTCACTGCCCCCATCTGACCAGACTCTGCGATGATTTGGGCTTCACGCGCTGCATGATTGGCATTGAGGACATTGTGGGAAATCCCTTCTCGCAAGAGCAAGGACGAGTAAAGTTGGGACATTTCTACAGACCCTACAAAGACCAGGAGTGGATTGCCTTTGGAGTGATAGGTCTTGATTGCTTCAAGAGAAGCATACACTTTCTCAGGAAGGGTCACATAGAGATTGTCAGGATGGTCAATCCGCCTTATCGGGCGATTGGTCGGGATGCGAATGACAGACATGTTGTAGATTTCGAAAAATTCTTTTTCTGCCACCTTTCCCGTCCCTGTCATGCCTGAGATTTTGCGAAACATCTTAAAGAGACTCTGGTAGGTGATAGAAGCCATGGCTCTGGTTTCAGGAGAGAGTTTCACATGTTCCTTAGCTTCGATGGCTTGATGGAGACCACCTTGAAGTTTGGTCATTTCCATCAAACGTCCTGTGCCCTTATCCAACAAAACCATCTCTTGCCCTCGAACCAGATAGTCCTTGTCCTTGGTAAAAAGCGTGTGGGCTCTGAGAGCATAGACCAGATGCCGAACATAAGTTGCATACTCTTCCTTGTAGAGATGGTCGATCCCTAGGAATCCTTCAACCGTATGGGCTCCCTTTCGGGTCAACCAAACTTGATCTTTTTCTTCCTTGTAGATGTAGTCTACGCCCTGAACCAAGGTCGTCACTAGGGTATCAATCATCCCATAATAGTTAGACTGGACGCGGGGAGACCCTGCGATGATCAAGGGGGTTTGGGCACTATCGAGTAGAATGTCATCGATTTCATCAATGATGACATAGTTAAAGGGAGGCAGGAACTTCCCCTCACTAGTAGAAGCAAGATTGTCATTGAGATAGTCAAATCCCAATACACTATTAGTCGTGTAGACGATATCTGAGGTGTAGATTTTTCTTTTCTCTGCGGCAGTCAAGTCCTCTTTTGGATCCTCTGAAAAGGGCAGACCGACAGTTAGACCTAAAAATTGGTAGACCGGTCCCATTTCTTCTGCATCTCGTTTAGCTAGATAGTCATTGGTCGTGATCAGCATACTGCCTTTACCCGTTAGAGCATTGAGGTAGAGGGGCATGGTTGCAGTCAGGGTCTTGCCTTCACCCGTATTCATCTCAGCCACATTTCCTTGGTGAATCACAATGGCGCCCATGACCTGCACATCATAGGGAAAGAGACCTAAGACACGTTTGTCTGCCTCACGTACAAGGGCATAGGCTTCAACCAACAGCTCATCTAAGGATTCTCCTTGGGCAAGACGCTGGCGAAACTCCTCTGTCTTGGCAGCCATTTCCGCATCACTGAGAGCAGCCATCTCTTCTTTGAGGTCATTGATTTGGCTTAACAGTTTCTTGACCCTTCTCAGTTGTCTTTCCTGATAAAAATGATTAAACACCAGCATCCTCCTCAATAGAAAACGAAGCAAAATCAAGAGCCTCAAATCCTGCACTAATCAAGGAAAGTCGATACGTGTAGGCCGTCTCAGGGTAGGTAAAAGTAAAGGAAAATTGCCTTTCAATCTTCTCCTCGACGATTTCCTCATAACGGTTGAAAAAGGTCAGTTTGATGTAAAGGCCATTAGCTGGTTGAACTCGCATCCTCATAGATAGGCGGTAGGTGTGATTTTTCTTTAGAAGAGGGAGACTCGGCTGACTTCTGGTGGCCTGATAGTTGACACTGGAAAACCAGGTTTTAAGGGTTTCTCCTGAAGCCAGCAAGGGATTTTTTAGTGTGACACGGCCATCTTTATGATAGACAATCTGGCTACCATAAAGATAAGTGGCTCCCATCTCGCCCCACCTAATATCTTCTCTCTTGATGATAATCATGTCTCACCTCTTCCGTATTCTTCTAGTATCATCTTGTAAAAATGAATAAACCAGGCAACGTTTGTACCTGTGTCATCATTGTGTCGACCTGCGGTTCCTTTGGACAAGATCTTGGCTCCTGTCTGACAAAGTGTCTCCACTAGCTGGTCATAGGCACCACTATCCATATCCTCGTCCTTCATGTATGAAAGACCAAAGGTCGTCTGGGAAAAATCAGCTTTTTTAAATTGGGTCCAGAAGCGTTGATCCAATTCCTTCATGTCTTTTAGGCTCACTCCTCCTGTCTGAAGGTGCAAGACATCAAAGCTGGTCGGGAAAACTCCTGGCGCTTCTAGTCGGCCCCTCTGTGCGATGGTCCCTAGATTTGTCAAGGGTTTTCCGACTACGATCCCTTTGGGTTCAAAGTGGGCCCCATAGTAGAGGGCCGGGAAGGTTCCCATGGATAGCCCGGATAAGATCAAGTCACTTCTATCCAAACCTAGATAGTCTAAATAGTACTGGATGGTTGCTTGAATCTTATCTTCCAATTCCTCAGTTCCTAGGTAAAAGGCTCCTCCTTCTAATCGGGGGTCCGAAAAGAGGAGAAAAGGGCATTGAAGATTCTTCATCATCCAGTAACCCTCAAAGCCTTCCGCGGGACGGTAACCTGAAAAATAGACTGCTAGAGGAGGGTTGAAATCCCCCGGGTGAAAGAAATAGTTAATTTCCTCACGTTTTTTGTCATGCAGGATATTGCCTCCGAGAACAAATTTTCCAAACTGTTTCCGGCTCCAGCGTTGGTGGAGATTGCCGATGTTGACTTTTCCCTGACCACGCGCTTCAAGAGAAATGCTCAAATAAGCGTCATAGTCTTGTTCCACGATGACTGCTTGGGCAAAGTCTGCTTCCTCGAGGAGGATTTCCTGGCTAATCTCTGAGATAGATCCTGCTGGGAATTTTCGCAAACGCAGGCGCAAGTCTACCGTCTCAGTCTTTTCATATTCGAGCCAGAGTTCGATTGGAGAGTGGGCTTGGGCAAACTGATTATAGGCCCAAGAGGTTAGCTGGGTATAGTTCTTGCCAAAATCACCTTCCAGCTCCAGATACTCAAATCCTTGATAAGAGGCAGATCCTTGAAAACTCGGATGAATCCGTATCGCAGCCGGACTCAGCTTGTCCCCATAACCACCTTCAAAGAGGGAGGTGGAAAGGTCTCGAACAAAGCCCTGTCGGTCTGACAGGTCCATCGCTTGCATGCAGTGCTGTTTTATGAGGTCCTGAATGTTTTTATCTTGACTTACAAACTGTTCTGGATAGAAAACCGTATAGGGTTCCAAGCTAGATGAAAAAGGCAGTAAATCTCCTAGATAAGCTCCATCCGTAAGAATGGCAGCATGAAAGTGCTCTAGGTCATTCTCATCCATGATTTTCTGGATGGCAGACGGTGTATTTGGAAGAACATGATACCAGTCTAGTTGGGCTGGTAGGGCAAGTGTATCTCGCCAATCCTCTGGACCGATTTGCAAAATCTTATATTTCTTTTCCATGAGTCACCTCCTCCAACCACTTTTCTAGCTTGATCAGGAATTGCTCCCCAGTGTGTTCCTTTATCTTTTCAATCGAATGAATCAGGGAGTCGTTCCATACTTGCAGGCTGTCGAGATAGTAATGAGCAGCTTGCGCAAAATCCGCAATATTCTCCAACAGATACCCATTCTTCTTATGGCTGACATACTCTGTTTTGACCCTGTTGATTTGAGGGATGCCAGCACTGATTCCCGCTATCTGGGTATAAAGGAGAGGCTGACTATTCAGATCGACAATCAAACGAACAAATTCCAACTGCTTGATTAACTCCGACTCATCCTTCATATTGACAAACGAATAGCGCATGGCCTGATGGCGATTATCCTCAAGCGGATTTTCGGCTCCTTGGTAATCTACTTCCTTCTCCAGTTCCTGATTTCTAAACCGCTCTGCGACCATCTCTGCAACTCGTGTTTCCAAATGCTTCATTTCTTCTTGATCAGTAGCAAAGGCTCCAAAGACCAGCTCTGTATCCTTATTTTCAGAAAGGAAATGCAAGACCTGATAGAGAGCTTGGTCATCTATCCCCTGCTCAAAGTCAAGTTGATAGTAGAGGAGCGACTCTTTTCGAGTCTGGCTCTTTCCCAACTCCAAGCGGGTATCAAAAGGCGATAAATGATGGAACTTCTCTGCTTGTTCTGGAAAGTCAGATTGAACCAAGCACAGGGTGTCCTCCCTATCAACCAGAACTAGGTCCACCTTAGGCAACAAATCCACCAACTGAGGTAGTTGCTCTTGAGGATTTCGTCCGATAAAAAGACTGAGAACCTTGGTGGTTTGGCGAGGCAATCGATCTACAAGGAAAGCATTGTGGTGATCACAAGCAGGCAGAAAATAGACTGCTTCTTCCTCTGGGAGTTGAGCCAATCTCTTCTCAAAAAACTCAGCAATCAATTCTCCCATATCTCTGTAAGTCTCTTTTTGGAAGCGAAAAGCAAAGATAGGATTGACCTCGATACGCCCCCCATCGTGCAAGTGCTCCCTAAACTGCCACAGTCCCTTGGGATTGAGGTAGTCTTGGTAGATAGCCTGACCATCTTCGTAGTAAATCACACTGGAGACCAGCCCCCGATCATCCATCAGGTAGTTGGCGGACAAGAGTCCATCTCCCTTGAAATACTGAATCGTACTGATAAAACCTTCTATCCCATGCTCCACCTGAGCATAGGGCTTGCCATTCCTCAAAACTAAAATGGTAAAGGGACTGTAAACAAACTCGCAGTCCTCTTCCCACTCAATATCTCTGACCTGCAAGACCTGCGGTCGAATCTCGTGAAAATCCTGCAATTCATCAAAAAGAGAATCGACCTGTGCTTCTAAAATACCTTGACGATGGAGAAAATAGCGCAGATGAGGCTGATAGGACAGGAGGAGGACCTGAGCAGGAATTCCTTGGCGCTGCATCAGACGAATCTGATTGAAGGTATCATCAAATTCTAGCTTAAAATGAGAAAAATACCAAGGTGTCAAATCGGCATGCCAGGGACGCTCCTTGCCATACCAAGCTGGGATAAAATAATACATCAAAACCTCCTAAAATAGTGGCTGATACCTTTCATTTAGTCTGAGCGCCTGCAATTCGTCGTGAATCGTAAAGAGCATACCACTCAAAATTAAAAAGAGCCCGGGAATCATACTAACTTTTAACAAACCCTCATCCTGCAAGACAAACAACATTGGAAGCCCTGCCAAGGTAACATTAAAAACGCCACCTATCAGAGCAAATCGTAGAACCAAGCGATTGATAAAGCGACTGGTATCCTCACCAGGATAGACTCCGTAGATGTAATCTCCTGATTGTTTCATCCGATCTGCAATCTGTTGACCACTCACATTGACAAAGGCAAAGGCAATGCTAAAGACAAAGAGGATAAGGATATAGGCATAGATCCATAAGGGTTTTCCCATAGCATATTGCTCCAGTATAGCTGAGTAGAGAGGATTGCCCTTATCCAGATATTGAAGTAAAATCAAGAGATAAGAAGGTAAACTCATGAGACTCATAACATACATATAAGGCATGCCTCCCGCAGGATTGAGCATAATCTCCAAATACGAATAGCGTTTAAAGCGAGAATGGAGGCCAATTTTATTGATAGGGACACGGTATCTTGCCCGATAAAACAAAACGACTAGGTAGGTAAAAATCAGCCCAAGCACCAGTAAAAGGAAAAGTATCCAAGGGGAGACTTTATAAACTTGGATCGACTGGATAATATCCTGTGGGAGAGAAGCCACCATACTCGCAAGGAGAATAACGACAGGGCCTCCAACTCCGATAGTCGCATTAATGTCCGACAACCAAACTAAGAAGAAGGTCCCCGCAACCAAGAGACTGGTATTGAGGAGAAAGACCAAGAAAGGATTGTAGGGAGCTTGGACAGGAAGGTTTGTAGTCAAGGCCAAGGCCTGAATCAAGGCAATTCCTAGCGTCAAGTACATTTTTCTTCTATCCTGAACCTCTGAAGGAACAGAGTTTAGACCCAGTTTCTTTGAAAAGGAAAAGACCTGCCACAAGATCATAGCTGACATCCAAGGTGAAAGCCCGATGGAAAAGAGAGAGAGATTACGAAGATTTCCACCAGTCAGGGCTACTGAAAAGTCCAGATAAGCTGCACTTCCTCCGAGAAAATTTCGACTATTGAGGTCAACAAAGGGAAGAGCGATACGACTTCCGAGCACATAAATAAAGAGCAAAAACAGGGTACCTATCCCTTTTTTTACTGCAATTGATGAAATTAACTTTCTCACTAGCTCCTCCTTGTTCTTTTTTATCTTTCTATCATCATGTTATACGGAACCCATCCAGCACTTCTCTCTTAGCCCTTTTAAATCCTTATCTCAGTCTTGCTGAGATTTCTCCTCCAGATAAGCCTTCAGAGCTACTACCATTTCTTCCGGTCTTTCTGCTGAGAAAATACCTGCATAGGCACTCTCAGCCAGTTCTTGAGCTTTGGTATTCTCAAAAGTCAAGAGTGGTTTATCAAAGCGTGAAACATAGTCATAAACGACACTTAGTTTTTTATCATGGTTAATATCGAGGTAGACATCTGCCTGCTGAATCAGTCTCTCAACCAAGAGGGGAAAGGTGTTGGGATAGAGGGTAACATTTTCAAAACGCGATAAGAGCATGAGTTCAGGTGCCATCATCGTATAGGCTGCAATGTAGAAATGCACCTTAGGCAGGGCTTGAACGAGATAATCGATTTTCTCTAGACACCAAGAATTAGTTAGAGTGACACAAGTCATAGCTGGCTGGTAGATTGCGACTGGACAGACAAGACCAGCCTGACGCCATTTCTCAGTGATGGTAGACCACTCCATCAGATGATAGTGCCACCAAATCTCACGCAAACGCCCAACCGAATAAGTGTTCCAAGGCTTGTCTGGAGATAGATAATGCAAGATTGCCGGCAGAGGCTTCAGGGGAATATCGAAGATAAATTCATGTCCATGTAAGGCAGCCCCACTGTCAAAGCCTATCTGGAAATTATAGCAATGGTCTAAAGGAATGTAGCTGTCTTGAAAGAGCATATTGAGAATGGACTGGTCTCCCTCACTCACATGCTGGTGTTCTCGATCAGTCAGCTCAACTAGCTTTTGTCTTACCGCTTCTGTTCGCCATTTCTTGTTATTGATCAAGAGAACACCTGCATTAAAGCCAATCCCAGCTCCAAAACAAGATGCTGCTGCAGCCAGATAGTTGTCTCCCAAGTCCATTTCAAAGAGAGGTGTCAAATCAGCCGTCACTACCAGATCACTGTCCAAGTAAAGAACCTTGTCCTCTTCGACAAAATCAGGGATAAAATAACGGGCAAAGGTCATGTGATTGATATGGGGCAATTTGTTGCTCCAATTCATCTGAAACTGGGGACCAAGCATCTTGACATCCACCAGATCGCCACCCATTTGCTGTAATTTAGGTCTGAGGGCACTGAACCACTCTTTAGGAATATCTTGGTTAAAGATATAGACCTTGACATGGCTGTTATGGTAGCAGAGAGACTTGAGCGCCGTTTCAATCTGGCGAATGTAGGCATAATCTCCTGCGAAAATAACAGAATGTTCTTTCATTCTCTCTCCTTTATGTAACATTATTTTGATAAATCAGCCACGATTTGGCTTGTATAGGTTTCATCTTCGATAAATTCAATATCTTGATCAAAATTATACTCCGCAGTATGCTTATGGTTGAATTTGATTTTGGTTTTTGCTCCCATCTTCATCCACTCATACTCAGAATCTATATGACCAATATCAAGTACCTGATAGCCGTTTTTCGTTAGGCGATAGGCCAGTACTTTAGCAGTAGGACCCAGCATACAGAGAATCAAGCGTCCATTTGCGTGTTTATAAATTTCCTTTTCGATTTCGTCAACACGTGAATAAGCACTATGTGACGGGCAAATGATTCGCTGAATCGACTTAGCATCAGCAAAGAGATCATTCCCTACACCCGAACGTGAAGTTGCACCTTCTATCAAGAGAAGATCACGCCCCTTCCATATAGACTTCAGCTTAGCAAATTGCTCGTTTGCTTGCGTTTTATCTTCAAAATCAATATACGGGCGTGAAACAAAGGTCGAACCATACCAGGAATCACTAGACAAAGATTGATAAAAATCCGCATAGTGATCCAAATGAATTTTCCAAAAATCAATAGCCCACCAAGTAAAAATAAAGCGATTCTGGAAGATATCTGGTAGACATATTACGGTGTCTTCGCTAGAGGGAAGAGAAATAATCTCTCTCATTGTACTTACTAATTCTTCATCATAATCTTGATAAGGGATTGAATGCCCTGCAAGGAGGTTGATTTCCCCATCCCCAAAACGGATCAAAGAAGCATTATTTTTAATAACATAGTCAAGGGTTGCATCAATCCCTTTAACTTCGGGAAACTTACTCTGTTCTTTTAAAGTATTTCCTGCCAGCATCGATCGAAGATCTGCCAACATCTGTTCTGGATGTTCGCTAGAATACAATCGTTGACCATGATAGCCGTTTTGAGATTTATAAAAAGCTAACATTGGTTTGGAAAGACTTGCAATTTCTGCCACAATATCACTTGTCGAATTTTCCAAATTAATATCGAGGTAGACATCCATCTGATTTTTTAGTCTCTCAAACTCTTCTCTAGAAATAGCAGGATACAGATAAATATTCTCATGTTTCTGAGATAATGCATATAGTTTTGACCCCATATCCGTCCAAGCAGCGATGTGAAAAGCGATTTCAGGACACTCGGTTGCCAAATTTCCTAGACCTTCCAGTTCTTGAGAGGCTGTAAAGGTCAAAGCGTGAAATTGAGGTTCTAAATTTTTCGTAAATCTACCATTTTGCTGATAATCTTGAATCGATTCTATCATCCCAGCTAGAGAATCCACTACTCTTTGGCCGTATTCTCCATGTTTGGTTGACAAAAAAGAAAGAATAGGCACATCATTTTTTTGCATTTTTTCTAAAACTGACTGAACCTCTTGCCCATGATTGATATCTAAATATAGATTAGCTTTTTCTTCTAATTGATGTAAAACAGGCGGAACTACTTGAGGATATAGGCGGACGTTTTCATGAACGGATAAGGTTAGTAATTTTTCTCCCATGTCCGTCCAAGCCGCAATATTAAAAGTGATTTCTGGAAGACTGACAACTAATTGGTGAATGGCTTCTAATTCTTGTGAATTTGTCACAATCAAACAACTGAAAGTCTCTCTCTTGGATGAGTTTAGTTGAAATTCTCCCCAGTGGTGTTGCAACATTTGAGTCCATTCCATGTCATGCACCTGCCACCACAACTCTCTATATCTATTTGCAATTAAAGTTGTCCATGGTTTTCGATAGGTCGTATAATGGATAATCACCGGAGACTGAACTTCTTCTAAATGCCCCTTCCAGTTGTTATAGAAGGCAACAATATCATGTCCCACTTGAAGATTAAAGGAACGATCCAACTCTAGCCATTTTTCTTTACACACCTGGTTAATAATCGTTTGATCCCCATTAAAATCTAAAAAGCGTCCCTCTTCTATCTCTTTTTGCATAAACTGACTTTGCTGAACCAGTTTGTCCTCTAGATTTTCCTCTCTCCACTTGGCATTATTGATCAGCATAACACCCGTATTAAAGGTGACACCATCTGTATCCATGACAGCTGCCAATAACTGATCTCCTAGATTTATTTCCCACAAGTCATCCAAAGGAGCATTGACAATTAAGTCACTATCCAAGTATAACACCTTGTCTTCTCTAATGAGGCTAGGGATAAAATAACGAGCATAGGCTATCTGACTAATATGATTTTGAATCCCCCAATTTTGGAAAATATTGCCCTGAGGTAACTTTACATCAATCACATCGCCCCCTAAAAGACGCGCTATTTTTCTTGGTTTTCGAAACCAGTCTGGCATGATATCTTGATTTAGAACATAGACATTTATATTTTTATTATGATAGAAAATTGATTTTAATGTCGTCTCTAATTGAGATAGATAGTGACAGTCTCCTGCCATTACGATTGTTTTCTTCATCTGTTTTTCCTACCTTACTCCCAGTTGAAAAATAGCCTCAACCAAGATTTTTTTCGTAAAATATCCCTCTTTTAATAGATAACTAAACATTTCGATACGCCTTGTCATATCACAGTATTTTTCTTCAGTTATGGATGAGACAAGCTGACTCGCTTCTTCTAGAGTCTCAACCGCAAAGCCCAAGCCCTGTTCAACAATAAACTGCATCGTTGAAAGATTTTTGGGAACAATAACAGGAATTCCAGCAGCTAAATAAGTACTAACTTTATGAGAAAGATTCATTCCATAATAGTCTCTATTTTCTCCTGGATTTTCAGTAGTCCCCCATACCAAACCAAATCCTCCCTTTGAAAGTTCTAAAAGGAGTTCCTCATCTCGCTTCCAGCCTTCTATTATAAAAGTTGGTGCTTGATTTTTTCCGATTGGTTGATTTGAAAAGACTCTCAAGGGGATTGGATGAGACCAATTTAGCAATCCTGGAAAGCGTTCCAAACTACCTGCAAAGAAAATTTCTCTTTTGAAGATTGGCTTATAGAGGGCTAAAGAATGAGGGTGGTCCCACATCCCTTGAATCAGTATTTTGGGATTTTCTAGTCCTTCCTCAAGCAATCGTTTCTTCATTTTTTCCGAAGGCACTATCAATACATCTGCCTGCTGATACAAATAAAGATAATCCTTCATAAGGTAATAATTACTATCAAACATTAGGGGAACAACATCATGAATAAAAAGAACCAACTTAACTTGCATGTCTTTGAGTTTATCAATAAATAAGCGATCAAACTCAACACCATTCCACGTAGGTGACTGAAAAACAACAATATCCCCGATAGAAACACTCGACATAATGCCATCTATGCGTTTGTTCATTTCAGACTTGCTATCTGCTGTGATAGGATAAAAATAAACTCCTAATTCACGAAAACCTAAAGTTGAGGCAATATTTTGGACCGCATTCTGGGCTAAAATGACTGTGCTGTCTCCCGCCATCCCATATAGATTCGTTAGATGTAGTTTCATATTGACCTTTCTAGTCTTTAACTATTTTCTTGGCTTGATTAGAATATCTCCGTTATTGTAGACAATGCTGTTTGCAGGAATATCTTGACGTATCAAACAACCGGCTCCAATTACAGTGTTATCACCAATTCGAACACCTTTCAAAATGGTTACATTGCTGCCAATCCAGCAATCCTTCCCCACCATTATAGGAGCCATCTTCCACTCCCACTTTTCAATCCTCTCTGCTGTATAAGTATGATCATGGTCATAAAAACGGACACCTTCTCCAATCATGGTTCCAGATCCGATTTCGATGCGGTCAATACAGTTTATACTACAGTAGTTATTCAAAAAGACTCCTTCATAAAGAATAAGCTTTCCAGCAGGTAGTTGAAAACTCTCAAAATTACGGCAAGTAACCTTCTGAGCGACACATAGACTAGCAGAAGAGCCTATATCAAAGGAATTCCATATGCCTTCCTGATAAATACGGTCCAAGTCATTTACGGTGATATGAGGCTGATTCAAACAATCTAAAATCGCTTCAACCATTGCTTGAGGAGTAGAGGAAGAATAGCATTCTTGTCCTTGTTGACCATGCATAGTATTATCAAAAGCAAGAACTCTCTTACCAGCCTGAGAAAACCGTGCCACCACCTGATCAACCTCTTCATAATGATTGATATCCAGTAACACATCACAAACTCTCATCAAAAAAGAAATACTAGCTTCATCAGTTACTGTATGTAAGCGTACATTTCCCTTTGATTGTAATTCTAACATTCTATCTGAAAATACAACGGGCGCTGCGATATGAAAGCAAACTTGTGGGAGCTGATCCAAAAGATACGGCAATTGTTCAATCTGGTCACTAACAGTTAAAATCAAAGCATCGCCAATCATCTTTAGAACCATCCTTTCGCAAATTCTTTCAGTTTTTCAATCATATCTCCGACTTGATCCGTCTGATACGTTAGCTGTCCCATGTCTATCGTTTTAGTATTTTCAAAAGCCAAGACAGGTTTTCCATTTTCTGTAAAATATTCTAAAAATTCCTCCGTCTTTTCCCCGTGATTGATATCCAAAAGAACTTGACAGTCCTCTTTTAGCTCTCTATCCAAATCAACTAAATAGTTGATTCCTGAATAGAGGGTGACATTCGGATACCGAACCATTTGCGCCAAGGAGTCACTGACCAATACTCGTGCTGCAATTTTAAATTGAATCTCTGGTAAGGATTGAACCAATGTTTCAATTTGTTCAATATGGTCTGAGGCTGTATAGGTGAGACAAGTGAACGGTTCCTTTATCGGATAAAGGTGAGATTTTTGTAATGGATGTAAATGATGATTTTGTCCCAATTCTGTCCATTCAAGCCCATGGTAGTACCACCAAACATCTCGATAGGTTTGTGCCGCCAAATCTTTCCACGGTTTCCTATGGGAAAGATAATGAATAATAGTAGGATAATCCTGACCTACAGGCAACTGATAATCAGTGAACTGCTTATGAATGACAATATGATTATAATCAAAATCCAATTCCAACCATTTATGTTCAAAAAGCATATTTAAGATACTCTGATCCGCCTGATCAACCTTATCATGCCATTCATTGGTCAAATCAATCAACCTTTGAGTCATACTTTCTTGCTTCCACAAATCATTATTAATTAAGAGAACACCTGCGTTAAAGATTTCCCGACCGAAATAGGCTCTACCTCCAAAATCTCTAACAGCAGCCAAAGGATAATCTTGTAAGTCTGTTGCAAACAATTCATCAAGATTTCTCGTTACAACTAAATCACAGTCCAAGTAGAGGGCCTTGTCTTCTTGCACGAAATCAGCTATAAAATAGCGTAAAAAAACAGTGTAACTAATATCTGTCTTATACCTTGAAATCTGCTCGGATGTCACCCTACAATTGATAATTTCTGAATCAAACTTCTCTATGCGCTTATTTAATTGCTTAATCCATTCATTAGGAAAATCGCTATTAATCAGATAAAAACGAATCGAGCGATTGTGGTAACAGATAGACTTGATAGTAGTCATTACTTGGTCTACATAGGAATAGTTTGCTGCTAGGACAATGGCTTTCTTTTGTATTTTCTTAGTTTTTTCAAGCTTGTCTAGTAGATATTTTTTTGCCTCAAACTCTTTATAGGTGGAAGTTTCTTCTAAGCCACTGACCTTCCCATTAGAAAGACTCCCTTCTAACATCTGACGATAAATAGCTAAATGTTTTTCTAAAGGATATCCTAGACTAGCTAATAAAGTGATACGTTCAGACATAGCATCAACCAAGGCATGCATCCACTTTTCTGTCCAAGATCTGGATAAACTATTATTTCTGATGCGATAAGAATAGATTCCATTATGGATATAAACAATCTTTTCTGCCAACAGATAAATCTTTTGATTGAGGTAACCATCCTCTCCTAATTTACCTATGTCGAAGCGCAACCGCTCGAGTAATCCTGCCTTATAGAGTTTACCCCAAGCAGATATCAAAGCAAAACTCTTCATTTCTTGGGATTCATATAAGTTCTCAAATATGGAAACATTATCATATACCCTCTCGTAATAGGAGTCTCCTGATATATGAAAGTAGAACATTCCTTCACTTTCGTTGAAAGAATAGTAATTCCCAACTGCAATGTCAGCCTGATACTCTGTTATTTTTTTGTATAGGGTTTCTACATAATCTGACTCAATCCAATCATCCGAGTCAACAAAAGTTACGTAATTTCCAGACATATTATTCAGACCGGTGTTTCGTGCGGCAGAAATACCAGCATTTTCTTGTTCTATATAGATAATTCGGTGATCCATTTCTGAAAATTCTTTACAAATCTCACCTGAAGCATCCGTAGAACCATCATTAACGACAACAATCTCAATATTTTTATATGTTTGAGCAATAATACTATCTAGGCATTTTCTTAGATAGCTTTCCACATTGTAAACCGGTACAATGATCGTTATTTTATCATCCACTAGCGATTTTCTCCTTATATTTATTATACAATTTTTTAGTCAAAATTTCAGCTATATAATAGTAAAAACCCCTTGAAAATTCTAATTTTTCAAGGGGTTTCTATGATTTACGTGCACGAGTTAGTTTAGCCTAAATTTATAGGTTATCTTACTCTTCTTCATCACGTTTACGGCGTTTCGCAACCAATCCAATACCTGTAACTGCTGCTAAAGCTCCTAAAAGCACGGATAATTCGGAAGTTTCTGTACCTGTATTCGGCAATTGCTGTCTAGTCTTACCTGCTGACTCTGATGCACTTGTACTTGCTGAGGCTGATGCACTCGCCGATGTACTTGCTGATACTGAGGCACTTGTCGAAGCAGATACGCTCGCTGATGTACTTGCTGATACTGAAGCACTGGTTGAAGCGGAGACGCTCGCTGACGTGCTAGCACTTACTGAGGCACTCGTTGAAGCAGATACGCTCGCTGAAGTGCTGGCGCTTACTGAAGCACTCGTTGAGGCAGATGCACTCGCTGATGTACTTGCTGATGCTGATGCACTCGTTGAGGCAGACGCACTCGCTGACGTGCTAGCACTTACTGAGGCACTTGTTGAAGCCGACGCGCTTGCTGATACTGAGGCACTGGTTGAGGCAGATACGCTTGCTGATGTGCTTGCACTTACTGAGGCACTCGTTGAGGCAGACGCACTCGCTGATGTACTTGCTGATGCTGAGGCACTCGTTGAAGCCGATGCGCTTGCTGATGTGCTTGCTGATACTGATGCACTTGTCGAAGCAGATACGCTTGCTGATGTGCTTGCACTTACTGAAGCACTCGTTGAAGCAGATACGCTCGCCGATGTGCTGGCTGAAACTGAAGCACTGGTTGAAGCGGAGACGCTCGCTGACGTGCTTGCACTTACTGAAGCACTCGTTGACGCTGAGACGCTCGCTGACGCACTTGCACTTGCTGAAGCACTCGTTGACGCTGAGACGCTCGCTGACGTACTTGCACTTGCTGAAGCACTTGTTGAAGCGGAGACGCTCGCTGACGTGCTGGCACTTGCTGAAGCACTCGTTGACGCTGAGACGCTCGCTGACGTACTTGCACTTGCTGAAGCACTTGTTGAAGCGGAGACGCTCGCTGACGTACTTGTGCTTACTGAAGCACTTGTTGAGGCGGAGACGCTCGCCGATGTGCTTGCGGAAACTGAAGCACTTGTTGAGGCAGACGCACTCGCTGACGTGCTTGCACTTGCTGAAGCACTCGTTGACGCTGAGACGCTCGCTGATGTACTTGCTGATGCTGACGCGCTCGTTGAAGCCGATGCGCTCGCTGACGTGCTGGCACTTGCTGAAGCACTGGTTGAAGCGGAGACGCTCGCTGATGTACTTGCTGATGCTGAGGCACTCGTTGAGGCAGATGCGCTCGCTGATGTACTTGCTGATACTGAGGCACTTGTCGAAGCAGATACGCTCGCTGATGTACTTGCTGATACTGAAGCACTGGTTGAAGCGGAGACGCTCGCTGACGTGCTAGCACTTACTGAGGCACTCGTTGAAGCAGATACGCTCGCTGAAGTGCTGGCGCTTACTGAAGCACTCGTTGAGGCAGATGCACTCGCTGATGTACTTGCTGATGCTGATGCACTCGTTGAGGCAGACGCACTCGCTGACGTGCTAGCACTTACTGAGGCACTTGTTGAAGCCGACGCGCTTGCTGATGTGCTTGCACTTACTGAGGCACTTGTCGAAGCCGATGCGCTCGCTGATGTGCTTGCACTTACTGAGGCACTCGTTGAAGCAGATACGCTTGCTGATGTGCTTGCTGATACTGAGGCACTGGTTGAGGCAGATACGCTTGCTGATGTGCTTGCACTTACTGAGGCACTCGTTGAGGCAGACGCACTCGCTGATGTACTTGCTGATGCTGAGGCACTCGTTGAAGCCGATGCGCTTGCTGATGTGCTTGCTGATACTGATGCACTTGTCGAAGCAGATACGCTTGCTGATGTGCTAGCACTTACTGAAGCACTCGTTGAAGCAGATACGCTCGCCGATGTGCTGGCTGAAACTGAAGCACTGGTTGAAGCGGAGACGCTCGCTGACGTGCTTGCACTTACTGAAGCACTCGTTGACGCTGAGACGCTCGCTGACGCACTTGCACTTGCTGAAGCACTCGTTGACGCTGAGACGCTCGCTGACGTACTTGCACTTGCTGAAGCACTTGTTGAAGCGGAGACGCTCGCTGATGTACTTGCTGATGCTGAGGCACTCGTTGAGGCAGATGCGCTCGCTGATGTACTTGCTGATACTGAGGCACTTGTCGAAGCAGATACGCTTGCTGATGTGCTAGCACTTACTGAAGCACTCGTTGAGGCAGATGCACTCGCTGATGTACTTGCACTTGCTGAGGCACTTGTCGAAGCAGATACGCTCGCTGAAGTGCTTACTGATGCTGACGCGCTCGTTGAAGCCGATGCGCTTGCTGATGTACTTGCTGATGCTGAGGCACTTATCGAAGCAGATACGCTCGCTGACGTACTTGCACTTGCTGAGGCACTTGTTGAAGCCGATGCGCTTGCTGAAGTACTTGCACTTACTGAGGCACTTGTTGAAGCCGACGCGCTTGCTGACATGCTGGCACTTACTGAGGCACTCGTTGAGGCAGACGCACTCGCTGACGTGCTTGCACTTGCTGAGGCACTGGTTGAAGCGGAGACGCTCGCTGAAGTGCTTGCTGATGCTGACGCGCTCGTTGAAGCCGATGCGCTTGCTGATGTACTTGCTGATGCTGAGGCACTTATCGAAGCAGATACGCTCGCTGACGTACTTGCACTTGCTGAGGCACTGGTTGAAGCGGATACGCTCGCTGATGTACTTGCTGATGCTGAGGCACTTATCGAAGCAGATACGCTCGCCGATGTACTTGCAGAAACTGAAGCACTTGTTGAAGCCGATGCGCTTGCTGACGTGCTGGCACTTACTGAGGCACTCGTTGAGGCAGACGCACTCGCTGACGTGCTTGCACTTACTGAAGCACTCGTTGAGGCAGATGCGCTCGCTGATGTACTTGCTGATACTGATGCACTTGTCGAAGCAGATACGCTTGCTGATGTGCTTGCACTTACTGAGGCACTCGTTGAGGCAGATGCACTTGCTGAAGTACTTGCTGATGCTGAGGCACTTGTTGAAGCAGATACGCTCGCCGATGTACTTGCACTTACTGAGGCACTTGTTGAAGCCGATGCGCTTGCTGAAGTACTTGCACTTGCTGAAGCACTCGTTGACGCTGAGACGCTCGCTGAAGTACTTGCACTTGCTGAAGCACTTGTTGAAGCGGAGACGCTCGCTGATGTACTTGCTGATGCTGATGCACTCGTTGAGGCAGATGCGCTCGCTGATGTACTTGCTGATACTGATGCACTTGTCGAAGCAGATACGCTCGCTGACGTGCTGGCACTTGCTGAGGCACTGGTTGAGGCAGACGCACTTGCTGATGCTGATGCACTTGTCGAAGCAGATACGCTCGCTGAAGTACTTGCTGATGCTGAGGCACTGGTTGAAGCAGACTCACTTGCTGACGTGCTTGCACTTACTGAGGCACTCGTTGAAGCAGATACGCTTGCTGATGTGCTTGCACTTACTGAGGCACTCGTTGAGGCAGATGCACTTGCTGAAGTACTTGCTGATGCTGAGGCACTTGTTGAAGCAGATACGCTCGCCGATGTACTTGCAGAAACTGAAGCACTTGTTGAAGCGGAGACGCTCGCCGATGTGCTTGCGGAAACTGAAGCACTTGTTGAAG
>ERZ772946.32-NODE-32-length-90339-cov-15.47_pt1 | contig 90339 bp, 124 predicted proteins | sample MGYA00511680_ERZ772946 | MGnify/ENA primary metagenome ERZ772946 (study PRJEB29015, sample SAMEA2737918) | human oral metagenome | biome: human oral; feature: human-associated habitat; material: dental | place: China | collected 2016 ... | reverse complement strand
TTCCCTTATGAATTCCTTGATGGTATCTTAAACAGAAATTCTAGGGTTGATGTAACCTATTGATTCCATTGAGGTATCATTACGTCCATTGATGTCCCTTACATGCGCTACGCGCATCCATGGCGGCCGCTATTCGCGTCCCCCATGGCCGTCTTCTTGGTATTCCTTTATTCATTCTCTATAGGTCTCATGGCTGTAGCGAATGCGGAAGCCATGGCCCCGTTAGGGGCCTTGAATCCCTTGATGGACCTTTAGGATTCCTTGATTTTTATCTTAAACAGAAATTCATGGAATTGGCTAACCCATTGATTCCATTGAACAAACAAAAAGGGACCGAATTCCGAAGAATCCAGTCCCCTTCATCATGCTAGTTTCCGTTCAACGTCAATCAGGAACGCGTTCATGTATTCCTTGCGGATAGCTCTAACCGTCCGTCTACGTTCATTGACTTCCTCTTCATACTGCTGATTTGACAAACTCATGTTTCTTGTGGTATCATGCTTCATATCAACGGTACCGAACGGAGACCCCTTGTTAATAATCCGTGATGTCCCCGCATCATTGGTTACATGATGGGTTCCCATTGGGTTCTCGTATTTGGCCTTCACGTATCTTGCCAAGGTGTAGTCGTCCATGATCCAATCGGACGGGTCTACGATATCATTCACAAGATAAAGGGTCCAGAATAGGTTAGAGTCCCCGTATAACCTATGAGCGAGAACATCGGCCCGTTCAGCACTGTTCAGGGTGAACGTGGTTAGGAAAGCAGGATTATCACGAAGGGATTCAAGCAGCCCCAGCTTGATAAAGATATTCCTGACCTGTAGCCAGTTATCCTGACTGAAGCGATACTCGGTGAGCGGTAGTTTTGAAAATAGCTTCATCGCGCAACCCCATTAGGATTAGATGCTGATTTGAACCTGTCACGATGCAGGAACTCGGCCTCGGTGAACTGAAGTGTAAGGTCGAAACCTAGTGGTGCCCCAGTTGAATCCATGCCGATCCATTGGCCTGCAGGGGTATGGTTCACGATCATGTTGGTTAGGGCACATGTCGAAGTACGATACAGCCATTCATTTTCCCGATTCCCCTGCATGAAGGTGATATCAAACATCGCGGGGAAGAGGTAGAAGTTACCTGCAGTTGATTGGTCGAGCTCTGGATACATGTAGAGCTTAAACTTCTCAATGATTCCCTTAAGTGTCCTAGCTTCCTTGGGCGAGCGCGGGATAAACTTCCATTGAAAGTTAAAGCTGCGGTTGTTCACACCGTCAAACAGGAACTCGTTACGTGGGTTGGCTGCCCTCTTCGTTAGAAGTTTCAAGTGGGTCTGAGCCCCGTCAGCTCCCAGCTGAGATATCAGCCCAGTGAGACCGTTAGCAGCCCCAAGGACAGCCGTCTTTGCAATCCCCTCTCCGCCAGCCATACCATTAGTAACAACCCCGTCACCTAGGGCTAGGATATTTGAAATCATCCCGCCTTCAGCACGTGACCATGAAGCCGCGTGGTCCGACACAACACTATCGGGCATCGGCATGGCGATAATCTCATTCACCCGTTTCATGGTCGGAATTGGGATTTTCGTATCAAGGTTGCGGGTATGACCAGCACTGGTTCCTAGACCCTGAGTGAAGCGCGGTTTAAAACCATCATCAAACCCCACCTCCCTAGGACTATCCCCGCGTACCTTACTAGTAGACTTCTCAGTATCCAGCAGGTAGACCTCAAACTTGACATAGTACGCATTCGGGGTTGACCCTAGATCATCGGGATACCAGATAGCGCCCTTCTGATCAAAATGAAAATCAGTATCAACGGCAGAATGGTCCTCTGGACGCTGACTAAAGGTCTCGGAAGAGGTCCTCCCCGCGGTAGAGGTGTTCTCCCCGTTTGACTGTCTGATAGGCGGACGGTTTCCAAAGTCCCGCCCGTCCCCCGCCGACTTGCGGATGGAATCCTGAGTGATGGCCATGAGCAATCCTAGAATGGTTACAGTTAAGGATATTTACACGGCACCAAAAGAAAAAGCCCCGCAAGGGGGCTTTTGTTGTTTCTGCGGTTTGATTAGTAGGCGAGATCAAGGTCGCGAGGGTCAAGGGTGAAGGTGCTGTAGTCTACTTTCTCGGCTTCGGCTTTCTCGTCTGCGGCCTTGAAGGCTTCGGCTACGTCTGCGAAGAATTCGCCTACGTTCTTGCGGATCATGGCTTGCAGGTCTTCGGGGGTCAGTTTGCTGAAGTCGATCATGATGCTTTCCTTTCTGTCTGTGGGGTGTTCGTTCCCCGTTTCGATGCTTGTCATTATACGCTCGATGCCTTAGAATACAATAACCGTTCATCAGACCGACAGACGGTAGGTGAGATACAAGAATGTGAGCAAAGGTGTCTAACAATCGTTTATGTTATGCCTGCTTGACATATTATGCCGATTCCTGTATAGTACACTCTTTGATTCAACAAACCCTTAGAGCAAATCATGGAAGCAACAAAGCGCAAGCTAAAACCTACTACAATCCCGCCGACACCTAATAGCAAGAAAAAGGTGACGAATTACGTGGACAATGAACGTCTATATGCGGATTTTGTTGCATGGTATGCTCAACGGAAAGAGGCAGAAGAAGCAGGGAAGCCCGAACCACAGCCTCCCGCGTATCTTTCCCAGTGTATCATGCTGATCCCGACGCACCTCGCCAATAAGTTTAACTTTGCCAGTTACACCTACAAGGACGAGATGATCGGGGACGCTGTTGAAAATATCGTCCGCTATTTCAGGAACTTTGATATTAACAAATCAAAGAACCCGTTCGCCTATCTGACGCAAATCACCTACTACGCATTCATCCGTCGTATTCATATTGAGAAGAAGAATTCCTATATCAAGCACAAGCTAATCCATAGTGCTGATGTGGATGAAATGGTTAGCATGCTGGATGATGAAGACCCCGATTTTAAAATCGGCTTCATGGAGATCCTACAGCAGAACAGCAACCCCGATCTAGAAAGGCTATTCGAGAAAGCCCCAAAGAAAAAGAAGGGCTCGGACTTCGATATCCAAAGTCTGCTAGAGGACGACGAAGAGGTGACGGATAATGAAGAGTGATTGGTTGATCCTCGGCGACGTCCATTTTGGCGCGAGCGGCGACCAGAAGGCAACCCGTGACATGATGATCCGTTACTTCAATGAGCAGCTATTCCCCCTCATTGAGCAGCGCGGAATCAAAACCATTATCGGAATGGGTGACTTCTTCGACCGTCGGAAGTTCATTAACTTTGAAACACTGAAGGTTGCAAAAGAAACGTTCTTCGACCGCGTTAAAGCCATGGGTCTAGAGATGCATATGATCATCGGGAACCATGACACCTATTACAAGAATACGAACGCGGTCAATAGCGTCGAGCTGATTGTTACGCCGACTGAATATCCGAACATCCACGTCTACGCCAACCCCGAGACCGTGACGATTGATGGTATCCGCGTCCTCATGCTCCCATGGATCAATGCGGAGAACTATGGCGACTCCGTCCATCTTTTGAAAGAGACTAACGCGGCCTACGTCATCGGACACCTAGAGCTAGGTGGTTTCGAGTATATGCGCGGTATCGTCTCCGACCATGGCCAGATTGATGGGGCTCTGCTAGGAAGGTTTACTGCAGTATGGACAGGTCACTATCACCACAAGTCCAGTCGCGGGAACATCCACTACGTAGGCACACCATACCAGCTAACATGGAACGACTACGGGGATGTCAAGGGCGTTCATATCTTCAACGGCTCCGAGCAGCTAGAGTTCATTCCTAACCCTGAAGAGATCTTCCTCCGCGTCATCTATAACGACACCGACAAGAAAGCCACCGACCGCATGATCAAGGAGCTTCCATCGTATGCTGGGAAGAAGCTGAAGGTGGTCGTCCGTGCCAAGAACCATCCGATCATGTTTGAACGGTATCTTGACGCCATCATGCAGACGGGTCCGCTTGACGTGAACGTGATTGACGAGACTAACGCGGTGCGGGTAGCGGAGAACGCGGTAGACGAATTGCCAAAAGATACGCTTGAGATCATCGGACAGTTCATCTATAATGACCTTGAAACGGATTTGGATAAGGAGCGGCTGCTATCCAAGATTCAACGTATCTACGTCGCTTCTAAAGAGATTGCAGAGGATGAATAATGTTCATTGTTAAACGTGTAAGGTTTAAGAACTTCAGGAGCTACGGTAATCAGTTCACTGAGGTCAACCTAACGAAGGTGGGGTCTACGGTTATCACGGCCCCAAACGGGTCTGGTAAGTCCACCATCCTGATGGCGATTGAGTTTGCCCTATTCGGTCGGGTTAGCAACGGTATCGCAAAGCCCGATCTTGTAAACTCAATCAATAAAAAGGACTGTCTCGTAGAGGTCGAATGCGAGACGAACGGCCGTCAGATTCTGGTGAGACGCGGGATCAAGCCTGCCGTGTTTGATATCGAGATTGACGGGAAGCTTGTAGACCAAGACGCATCAAGCCGCGACTATCAATCAAAGTTCGAGGACGAGATCCTCGGGTTCAACATCGCAAGCTTCCGTCAGGTTATCTCTATCAGCGGTGGGAGCTATACCCCGTTCCTGTTACTATCGGCAGGTGCCCGTCGGAAGATCGTGGAGGAGCTGTTGAACCTGACCATCTTTTCAAAAATGGCCAGCCTTCACCTCGCCACGATCAATCAGAACAGGGAGGAGCTTGCGAATGCTGAGAACGAGATCGGACGGCTACAGGCTTCCATTCAATCCCTGAAGAAAGGTCTTGAATCGTTGGCTGAACAGGAGGAGGGGTACCGCCTGACGATTGAAGCCAACATCAAAACGGCAGAGGACAAAATCACCGCATTCCTTGCGGAGAATGAGGACGCCAATCGCCGCATTGAAGAGTTCACCCCCGTCCGCGACAAGATCAAGCAACGGAAGGACAAGCGTCAGAAGCTCCTAGACTTCCGTCGTGATATTGAGAAGAAGGTTAACCGTATAGACGAATACGTGAAATTCTTCCATGACCACGACCACTGTCCTACATGCAAACAAGGCATCACGGAAGAATTCAAACAGGAATCAATCGGACCGAAGGAGGCGAAGAAGGCCGAATATGCTGAATCCCTCCAACGGCTAGAGGACGCCCTGAAGCAGACGCGTGATGATATCGAGAAGCTTGAATCCATCCTAGAGAAGACCCTAGAGCTTGAGAAACAGGTTCACACGACTAACGGCCGTATCCGTGACCTGCAGTCCTACATCACCCAGCAGCAACGGATGCTGAAGAATTCGTCTGGTAGCGGGGACGAGATCAGGGGTGAGATCAAGGCCAAGTCTGAGCAGATGGAAACGCTGAAGGAGCGGCGGCTCACCCTGCTGGAAGAAAAACAGTATAATGACATCATCACAGCGATCATCAAGGACAACGGGATCAAGAGCAAGATCATCGCCCAATATGTCCCGCATATGAACGCGGAGATTAACCGCTATCTGGAAATTCTCAACCTGAACCTGTCGTTTGAAATCGATGAACAGTTTAATGAGAAGATCCTGTCACGGTTCAAGGATGAGCTGTCGTATGCTTCATTCAGTGCTGGCGAGCGGGCACGTATTGATATCGCCATCCTGTTCACGTGGCGGGAGCTTGCGAAGCTGAAGAATAGCCTGTCGTGTAATTTGTTGTTCCTTGACGAGATTTTTGATAGCGTCTTGGATGAAGAGGGACTAGAATCCTTCATCAACCTTCTACGATACAACCTGAAGGATACTAACGTGTTCCTGATCAGCCATCGCCCCGAGGTGGTGGACAAATTCGAGAGTAATCTACGGATCGAGAAGCAGGGCAACTTTTCAAGGATTGATTGATATGACAATTAAAGCCGATGAGGAAATGGGGGCGGTAGAGACGGTCGAAACCCCAGCGCATGAGCAAACCCATGTTGACGTATTCGAGAAAATCGCCAACATCCACCTTAATGCAGAAATCGATGACGAATCGGTTCAGCCTGCCCTAGAGTTCATCCTGAACAGCAATATGACGGGGGAGGATATCACTGTCATTAATCTGTTCATCGATTCGATGGGTGGCGACCTGTCCTCGGCCATGAAGCTGATTGACGTCATCAGAATGTCGCGGATTCCCGTTCGTACCATCGGATGGGGGAATCTGGCCAGCGCGGCTTTGATGATCTTCATGGCAGGACATGAACGGGTAATCAGCTCTAATTGTTCCGTCCTATCCCACTATGCAAGCATGCAAATCGGGAACATGAACATTCTGGTAGCGGACCCATCGCGTCAGCAGGAGTTCAATCTGATCATTGAGCGCCTACATGCTCTCTACATGGAATGCACGGGCAAGCCCCTCTCCTATGTCAAAAAGCACCTACTGAAGCCGCATGACGTAGTGATGTCGGCTATGCAACTAATCAAGCACGGCGGTGCTGACAAGATCATGCCTCACTCCCTAGACTGGCTAACAGACGGGCTTGACACCGACAAGAAAGCCTGATAGACTTCTATTCATTGCAGTAAAGCAATACCCTCAACCATTAAAGGAAATACCATGCAACTGTCAAAACGGACCCTCGCCATCCTGAAAGGCTACAGCTCCATCAACGCCTCCATCGTTGTGAACAAGGGCAAGAAGCTCTCCACGATGGCCATTCCCCGCAACATCCTGGCCGAGGCCGATATTGAAGAGGACTTCCCGCAAGAGTTCGCCATCTATAACCTGAACGAATTCCTCGCGGCCGTCTCCCTCTTCAACGATCCCGAACTGGAGTTTACCGAGAAGTGGGTGAACATCCGCGAGAAGGGCAGCAAGAAAGGCGGCATCAAATACTTCTATAGTAACAAGGCGCTGATCGTTCACCCAACCAAGCCGCTGAAGAACATCGAGGAGTTCGCGGTGGAGTTCACGCTAACGGAAGACACGCTGGCGAAGCTGACGAAAGCCGCCGACGTGCTGGGTGTTAAGGACGTCGTTATCGTAGCCGACGAGGAAGGTATCAGCCTAGTGGTTCAGGATCGCAAGAACGACAGCTCAAACGATTTTGAAATCCAAGTGAGCGACAAGCCTGCCAAAGAGTTCCGCGCCTACCTGAAGCGCGATAACCTGAAGATGATCAGCGGCACGTATCAAGTTCGGGTAGCTGAGCGGGGCATCGCAATCTTCACCCGCGAAGATGGATCCATGCGCTACGCTATTGCTCTGGAAGCCTGAACCTGATATACTATAGGGGTTCCTAGATCGGAACCCCTTCTTTCCGAGGTAAGCAAGATGGTCTACTCATGTCATGATGACAGGCTGTATGAACTCCTCCTCATTGTCGGCAACCCCGCATCCGATAGGGTTGATTTTAATATGGCCCGCTGTGAAATCCTTTGCACGGTACCAAAATATGTCATTGACGCATGGGCGGAACACGTCTATGATGATTACCGTCTGAATGACGCACTGGAATTCATCCAGCAAGACTATTACAACGTCTGAGGTAAAGAGAATGTTCACGATTGTCACGCAGTACATTGAGCAGCACCACACGATTGCATACCTCTTGGGCCTTGTCGGTTTTTGCGCAGGGTTCGTCCTGATGAAGGACGCATACAAGAACGACGCGCTGTCCGACGAGGAACGGGCTCTGCGACATTATGTCGCAATCAAATACGGGACGAACAATGGCAAGCGAAGCAGGTAAAGGATCAGCGCCAAGGAAGGCACGTGATGACAAAGCATACGCGAATGGATGGGACCGTATCTTCGGTGCCAAATCCAATCAAGAAAAGAAACCCGACGGTGCTACCGCTACTGACAAAGAAAGCGGGCAAGCACGCTGACAAGCGCAAGCAGGTCAAGCACAAGAATCGGGAGTTCTAAAACAAAAAGGCGGGCTAGGAATGAACCTAGACCCGCCTTTTCGCACTGCAAAGAACGATCCTTATTCAACTTGGAAGAGACGAACATCGACACCGTTAGTTTTCGCATTGTCGTATAGGGCAAGGGAAATCTCCAGTTCTGAAATACGCTTGTTAGCTTCCTTCAATTGGGTAGTTAGCTGGATGTTCTGCCGATATTGATCATCCAACTGGCTACGCAATTCCCCGATTTGCACCTGATAATGCGCAATGTCTTCTGTCAAGGTTTTGATTTGATCCGTAAGCACTTTGATTTGCGCCATCAGGCCACTAATCTGCTGCCCACGAATATCATCGTCAACCTTTCTAACTTCTACGTTCGTTTTCTTCTCTTTCCACCTCACGCCGATCAGCACAAGCAGCACGATAACAAGCGTGGAGACGGACTGAGGAAGCCCCTCTAGAAGTTTTGGGATGTTCAGGACTAAATCACCCATCTTATCACACCCCTTGATTTGTGAAAACAATGTCACAAATATATTTAACTTTGAATTTGTCAAGTGGGGCTACCCGAGTGTTAACAATAGTATCATCGGGCGCTTGACACGGGGTGAATACTAGCGTATAGTTACGTTCATGGGCGCAAGATGATCGGCGTGAACGCTAGGCTATGGGCGGTATGAAATAGGACCGTCAGAACCTAGCAGTAGGATCGGTTTGCGGCCGACACCAGACACCGCGATATCGTGTGCAGTATCGGGCACGATGGGACACGGAAAACAAAAGGGCCGTCACATCTTCCATAGGGACTTTCAAAAATGAGAATCCTTGCAGCATTCGTCACAGTTCTGATTCTTCAGGGTTGCGCCACGGTTGACAAGCCACGCCAACTGGACTATGATCCTGATATGGACTTCCCCTTCATTTGCGGCATGTATGCCTGCCCGCGTCACAATTAAGGACTAATCATGATCGAATTCCACCGCGACCACACCCGTCCTGAGAAAGGACAAGTCTTTGTCTTCGGTTCCAACGAAGCAGGTATCCATGGTGCAGGGGCAGCGGCTCTTGCCCTTGAATATGGTGCCGAATGGGGCAAGGGTAGTGGTCGCTACGGCAAGACCTACGCGATCCCGACCAAGGACAAGAACATCGAGACCCTGGTCCTTTCCAAGATTCGTCCGTATATTGCGGATTTTGTCGCATACACGAAGGCCAACCCAGACGTACAATTCTTCGTGACCCGAGTGGGTTGCGGTCTGGCTGGATATGAAGATCGGCAGATTGCACCTCTTTTCAAAGGGGCACAGAATTGCAGCTTCCCCCAAGAGTGGGAACAATACGTCAAGTAAGGATCTATCATGTTGTCGAATCGCGCTGAGAAATGGTATGCGGGTATGATCAAGAAGGCGGCTCACCTCGGGCAGCTATCAGACATGCCTGTTTACAAGATCGGCGCGATTCTTGTGCATAAGAAAGGTATCATCGGGATGGGTTATAATAAAAAGAAGACCCATCCGCTTCAACGAGAACTGAATCAGTATCGGGAGGAAGGTAGAAGAGACCGCAGCTATCTACATGCGGAGTTGGATTGTTTGACAGGGGTCCGTGATGTTCCTAATGGGTCAATCCTTTTCATTGGAAGACTTGATCAAACGGGCCACACAGGAATGTCACGCCCCTGCCAAGCATGTATGCACGCCATCCGCTTGAAAGGCATCAAGGAAGTGGTTTATAATACTCCTTCTGGTTACGCAATCGAACGCATTGATTAAAGGAAATGGTTATGAGTAGTCTAATGGAACGGTTGAAGAAGAATTCAAAGATCAAGGAGACCGCTAGTCTTCTGGAATCGAAGTTCTTTGAGGCGAAGGATCAGGTCGTTACCGACGTGCCTGCTATCAATATTGCGCTGTCTGGTAGTCTTGACGGCGGCCTGCAATCAGGTCTAACCGTTGTGGCTGGCCCATCGAAGCACTTCAAATCGTCTATCTGTCTGGTAATGGCCGCTGCCTATCAGAAGAAATACGCCGATGGAGTCATCCTGTTCTATGATAGTGAGTTCGGCAGTCCCCAGTCCTACTTTGAAGCCTTCGGGGTTGATACGAATCGGGTTATCCATACACCAATCACGGATATCGAACAACTGAAATTCGACATCATGGCCCAGCTTCAGGAGCTGAAGAAGGGCGATCATGTGATGATCCTGATTGACTCCATCGGCAACCTTGCATCCAAGAAGGAGGTGGAGGACGCGCTGAATGAAAAAGCCGTGGCTGATATGTCACGGGCCAAGCAGCTCAAATCCCTCTTCCGTATGGTGACCCCTCACCTGACGATGAAGGATTTGCCCATGGTCTGCATCAACCACACATATCAGACGCTCGAAACTTACAGTAAGGCCCAAATTTCAGGCGGCACGGGTGTCCTGTATTCTGCTAACGATGCGTGGATTATTTCCCGTTCGCAGGAGAAGGAAGGCACTGAACTGGCTGGTTATACCTTCACGATCAATATCGAGAAGTCCCGTCGCGTGAAAGAGAAGTCCAAGATTCCTCTTACCGTGATGTTTGATGGAGGTATCACCCGCTACAGTGGTCTGCTGGACCTGGCCCTAGAGGCTGGTATCGTGATTAAGCCGTCTATGGGGTGGTATCAAAAGGTGGACCCCGAGACAGGCGAAGTCCTAGAGGGTAAGTATCGCGCCAAGGATACTAACACTGCCGAGTTCTGGGAGCCGCTGCTGAAGAGCAAGGAATTCAACGATGCCGTCCGACACAAGTTCCTGCTGGTTCATGACGCACAGAATGAAGAGGTCACCGACGATGAGTAACAAGGAATCGCTGAAGGAGCTGCTGGAAGAGGTGAAGTCACGGCTCCCCTCTTTTGAAAGTCTGCCAGTTCCCGCTGATCTTGATAAGGACGCGGTTGCGGTCATCCGTATCACTAGCGGGGACCATAAGGGAGCTTCCATCATGCTACAATCTATCGTCTTCGACGGGGACATGATGAACGTGGACTATTCGGCGGTGAAGGAAGACGGCACGCGGCTCCCAGACACTGCAGCTCAACCCCTAGTCTCTGACCTAGTGAACTTTTTCCTAGCGAAGGCGGCACTAGGTGAATTGACAGGCGAGTGATACGGTAGTAACATAGGGAGGATACCAAAATCCTCCCTTTTCTTTTTCATGGGTGTTGATGATGCAAATTGAAGACGTTATTCTAGAGAACCTTCTACACAATGGCGAATACACACGACGGGTCCTGCCGTTCCTGAAAGATGAATATTTCTCGGATAATCCTCATAGCATTGTCTTTAACAAGATCGTTAACCATTTCAACGATTACAACAATGCACCTACTCAGGACGAGCTGCTGGTAGAGATTACGAATCAGAAGGGGATCGGACAGGGCGACTATCAAGCGTCGGTTGATCTAGTTAACACCCTTGCCCGTCGTTCTAAAGCCCCTGCTTTGGATTGGCTGATTGAGAATACCGAAACGTTCTGTAAGGACCGTGCGCTTTACAATGCGGTGGTAGAGGCCGCTTCCCTGATTGACAATAAGCAGGAGGTCGGCAAGATTCCTGATTTGATGAAGGATGCCTTGTCGGTTTCGTTTGATAACAATATCGGGCATGACTTCTCCAACCAAATCGAGGAACGGTATCGGCTGCTACATCAGACCCAAGAATACAAAATCCCGTTTGACCTTGAGTGTCTGAATGGGATTACTGGTGGTGGTCTGTCGCGCAAGACCCTGAACGTCATCGTAGCAGGTACTGGCGCGGGTAAGTCCTTGCTGATGTGTCATATGGCCGCAAGGTCTCTACTAGCAGGTCAGAACGTCCTCTACATCAGTATGGAAATGGCCGAGGAGCGTATTTCAGAACGGATTGACGCCAATATCCTGAACATGTCCGTTAATGACCTCCCGTTCCTTTCCCAGCAGGATTACGTCAGCCGCCTATCCAAGAAGCTGGAGGGGTGTACTGGACGCATGATCGTCAAGGAGTATCCGACGGCTTCGGCTAGTGTGAACCACTTCCGTTCACTGCTAAACGAGTTGAAGCTTAAGAAAGAGTTCACGCCAGATATCATCTTTGTCGACTACCTGAATATCTGCGCGTCGGCTAGGTTCAATGCTTCCATGGTGAACAGCTATCAATACGTGAAAGCCATCACGGAAGAGGTACGCGGCCTAGCACAAGAGTATAATGTCCCCATCGTGTCGGCTACGCAGTTTAACCGTAATGGTCAGACAAGCAGTGACGCCGACCTAGGCGACATCTCCGACTCATCGGGCATCAGCATGACGGTTGACCTATTGCTGGCTATGATCCGAAGCGAGGAGCTGGATGAACAGAATCTGGTGATGTTCAAGCAGCTGAAGAATCGTTACGGGGATATGGCCAAGAAGCTACGTTTCGTCTGCGGTATTGACAGGGACAAGATGCGGTTGTATGATACGGAAACGGATATGGTTCCGAACTCATCGAAGGGGAACGGCAACAAGCCCCAGATACAGAAGAACCATCAGCCACAAGACGACTTCGATAACGTCAAGTGGAACCCACCAGCAGCACGGAAGCCGTCTGGTCCACGATTCACCAATTTGAAGACTGAAGAATGATTAAACTTTTGAAACAGGTTGCGGTGTGGTTTGCATACTTCGTCGCTGCCGCTGAGGGGAAGAAACATGCTTGATGTTCTGATCGGAAGTCTGTTCGTCGCATTCGCACTAGTGGCGGTCTACTGGGTTCTGATATTAGGACGACCTCTTGTCCGCGAAGCTAAGGACAGTAAAGGCGCTGTGGAGACGCCACAATTGTCCGACACTCCACCAGAAGCTGTAAAGGTCTATCACGTAGAGGACTTGAAACTCTGGTGTCGTTCTGCGAAGGAACCCCTCATCATCAAGCGCCAGACGGTTAACGCTAATCGGGTTGTTGAATCAGTCGAGGAGTATCATCTATTCGCAGACGGGGTTGATATGACAGTCAGCAATTACACCATCGGGTTAATTCATCAAATCCTAACCATGAAGGGAACCCCAACGGCTGTTAAGGGATTCGTTAAAACCTACTTCGACAAAGCAGCTCAGGAACGGATTAATAAGGTACTGGGGCTATGAAACTAGAAGAGATCATGATCGAGGTTGAGCAGGCCCTCGCCATCGATGAGACAAATCTCGCACGCGAAAGCTTGGAAACCCCGAAAATCTACGGCAACATCTTGCGTATCCGCACTAACGAGAGTATGCTTCTACACAAGCACAAGCATGCACTCAAGCAGCTATATGCGGATAAGCGGGATTACTACCTCGGGCGAGCCGATCCAGCCGTCTACAAAGAGAAGCCGTTCAACCTGAAGATTCTGAAATCAGAGGTGGACCACTACGTAGACGCCGATTCGGATATCGGGGATTTGAAACTGAAGATTGAGGTTCAGACTGAGAAGGTCGAGTTTCTGGATAGCGCATTGAAGCAGATTGCCAATCGCGGCTTCTGCATCAAGAACGCTATTGACTTCCAGAAGCTAATGAGTGGTGGGTATTGATAAACGAAAGCCCCTGTCCATAGCGGATTAGGGGCTTTTTTGTTGATTGTAAAGACGTGTTAAATCCAATACTGTCTTTGTATACAGTAATATGGCTGAAGACCCGCATGGATAGCTAATCTAGGGTGTGAAAACATGATTTAAATGGTACTTTCAAAACGCGGGTGGTATGGTGACCCAACCTACGTGTTAGAGGACTCACCAGACCCCTATAATTATAGTCTCAAAACGGTCTAGTTCGACTTGACATACCCTCCCAGATTGCTCTATACTCTTCTCATCGTCAAACACTGGACACCGAACCATGAAACGCATCTTCCGCGCATTCGACCTTCTCTTCATGACAATCGAGAAGCACGGCAACACCCTGACGGCCGCACAGGGAGTTCAAGACCTGATTGGAAGGAAGATCATGGTTACTAGCTGGACCGACGATCATCGGGCTAGCGTATATGAGGACGGACGGGTGGAGATCGAACCCCACGGTCGTTCATGGTATGCGATCTTCGATCCAAGGGCTTTGGTTATAGAACTCCACGGTATCGACCAAGCATCATGGCTTGCCAAATATGATGCCGCTAGTCTGATTGAAGATCTGATGAACGGTATTGCAATCAAGCGGTGATCGGTCTATACTATCATCACTGTCAAACATCAAGGACACTGTGAAATGAAGCTGGCCTATGTAAACTTCCATGACGGGATCGAGACCCGCATCTTCGTGAAGGAAGACGAAGAGACAACCCTTGTGAAAGACTGGGAAGACCACGGGGTGAGCTATGAATTCTTCCCTGTGTCCGAAGAAAGCATCTTGGCGCGGTTGGCGGAATGTCATGATGTCTTCGAAGCCCGCTGGCTGATGGAAGAGATTGACTTCTGGGCCGAAGACCTGAAGCCTTACAACCTGCCCCAGTATCTGACGGATGCCGCGAAGGCGATCTATGCCGAAGATGACGGTCTGAAGTCCGCTAAAGCAACCCGCGAATTCCTCCATATCTACGTGCTCTGAAGATCATGAAACTGGCAACCATTTTCAATAAGCAGGGCAAGCGCATCGCTTACTACATTCTGAAGGATGTAGAGCTGGACGACTTCAGGGCAGAACTTGCAGAGGAAGGTCAAACCCTCACTGCCAAGAAGCTAACCGACAAATCATTGGCGAAAGCCCTACTGTCCTGCTATGAAGACCAGTCCTTCACCCTTGCCGCTCACCTGTTTGACCTGCTCTACGAGAGCAGTATCTTCATCGGACCTAGTGATGTATCCGAGGGGTTCTATGACGCCGCCCGTATGGTCTACAGTGCGAGGAACGCCAGCAAGCGCCTTGAAATGACAAAGGGTCTGATCGAGGACTATTTCATAGACCCTTTATCGGAGTGTCGAAAGCCGATGAACGGCGCTTGACCGCGGAAGCAATCCGCGTATAATGACAACCATTGAAGGCCAACACGCAAAGGTAACCCAAATGAAAGCCCAAATCGTCGCAGGTATCAGCACCAAAGGTTTTGCCATCCAATCGGTGATTGCTTTCGAGGACGTGGTAATCAATGAATGGAAGGAACATTTTGCCAGCCGCGGCCGCCGCCCCGAAGTATGGGAATTCAACCTCGAGAACCTGATGAAGACCATTAAGAACGGGGCCTCGGCGGTCACGGTCTTCTACAATCTGGACGAGGTCGGCCGCATGATTCTGAACAACTACCCCGAGGTTCAGGACTTCCCAGAAGACCTGAAAGAGCTCGCGGAACGCTGCCACAAGCTGACCTGCTACGCCATGATTGAAGACATCATGGTCTACCAGAAGAAAGTCAACCGCGAGTAATAGGAGAACAAGGGAAATGTACAAGATTGCCACCGTAATCGATCAGGATGGCGTGATCTTCCAACACGCCATCCTCGAAGAGGAAGATATCCCCTTCTATGAAATGAAACAGGTGGCCTTCGGATATCTGGTCCTCACCATAGACTTCAATGACGAGAACTTCCTAGCGGACGTGAAGGACGCATATGACCCTGCCTGCATCGATGTTTCCCACTGGCTGATTGAAGACGTATACGAGGCTAAGATGTTCTGCAAGATGAAGGAATTCCCGATCAGCGACGACCTTTACACGGCGGCTAAAAAGTATATGATGCTAAGAATCCAGTGGACGCCGAAAAGCGTACAATTGAATTCATCAACACCCACTGTAAGTGAGAAGAACATGCAATACGTTATCCATCAGCGCGGCTGGTACATCAAGGAAATGAGTCCTGCAGGTATTACGAAAAAGACGGAGAACAAGGCGGAGGCCAAGCGGTTTGACGAAGAATATGCACGGCTACTATCTGGTTCCTATCTGATGTCCGCCACGATGGAACCAGCTGACGAACAACATAACTGAAGAGATAAAAGAGCATGATGCTGGTTAATCTTGTATCACTACGCCCGCCAGTTCCATTCGGTGGTGGGAAGAAAGGTGCGCGTTCCGTTGTCACAGAAGCGTTCTATGATCTTGACGACGTCTATGATATGAACTTCATCGACTTCTTCGGCGGGAGTGGTCTACTTTCCCAGTGGGCGCTTGAAGCTGGCTTCCGCGAGGTTGTCTATAACGACTTCGACGACTATCTCGGACGCATCAGGTACTTCAATAGCCCGCGCCATATCGAATACATCAACTGGCTACGGTGGTACTTTTACGAGGCGAACGGTCTCGAACCTACGTCGCGGGTTCCTGATGAGCTGGCGGAACCAGTGCGGCGGCGTGTGCTGGAGGAGTTTGCCAAGTGTGAGGAGGACGGTCTAGACCCGTCGGTCTATGAATATCCGATCCTTCGTCCAGTTGCGCATCAGATGCGGCCGTATGATTCCGATCCAAGGCAAAATCGGAATTGTATCGTCTATACCGCAGCAAGGGTTGCGAAATCTAAGCCAGAGAAAGACAACTGGTGCGCTGGCGCAAAGGTGGAATCCACCGACTACCGCGAACTTCTCCGCAAATATCCAATTACGGAGAACACGGTCTGCTCCATCGATCCGCCATACCCCGACACCGAATCGTTTGCTTACACTGGCGCGGTCACCCTTAACGATATCGGTTCATTGGTTGAAGAATGCCTTGACAAGAAAGCTAAGGTCATGGTGTACGGCAACAAAGGATCGGGGATTTACAACCTGATGATGACAAAGTTCCCGACTCTCAAAGTTTGCGAGTTCCGTCTCGCAACCTTCAATAAAGACCCGTTCGACTACCTGTATCGGAACTTCTAACCGTTCATGACCCGATAAGCGGTAGCTTGACATTGAGGTAGAGCTACCGCATAATAGAGACACTTTCAAAGCAACCCGCGAAGGAGCGGAAAATGATTAAGACCCAGAAACGTGCAATCAACCATCGGACCGATGAACAATTGGCCGAGGAGCGCGCTTCAAAGCAAGCCAAGCAGAAGGCGGTCAGCCGCCAGCGGTTTGAGGAGTCCTTCGACTTCGAGGACAACGACTTCGACGCCCCTGAAGGTCTTGCACGCCAGCTTGATAAACTCTACCGCAACTATCGCTGAGGAGAACGCGGCCATGATTCGAGAAACGATCATGGCCCTTCAGAACGAAGGGTCCAAGAATGGCAAAATCGCCATCCTGAAGAAAGCCGATCTTATCTTCCAAGAGGTTCTGCGCTTCGCTTACAACCCAGAGTTTAACTACTATATCAAGGCGGTACGTAAGCCCGCTAACTATGGTAGTCAAACACTCTATGAACTCTGGCCACAGGTCGGCTCCCTGCTGATCGACCTCCATAACCGCGAAATTACGGGTAACGTCGCGCATGTGGCTGTAACCAATCTCATGTCATGGATGAAGAAGGAAGAGGCTGATATTTTTGAAAACATCCTGAAGCGCGACCTTCGGTGTGGGATCAACGTGGCGACGATCAATGCTGCCATTGATGGTCTGATCCCCGAATACCCCTATATGCGATGCTCCCTGCCTGATAAATCCAATCTCGGGAAGTTCAATTGGAAGGCTGGTATCATCAGCCAAGAGAAAGCCGACGGGATGTTTGTTAACATCATCCGCAAGGAAGGCGGTGCGATTCTGATTCAATCTCGTAACGGGTCTATCTTCCCGATGATGGAATTCGGCACTCTGGTATCGGTACTCCAGCAGCTGAAAGGCTTCCTTGACGAGACGGTTCTCCACGGGGAAATGGTTGTCACGGATATTAGCGGACATGTTCTCCCACGCGAAGAGGGTAATGGGGTTCTCAATAGCGTCCTGAAAGGCGGTGAGTTCCCATATGGCCTTTATCCCACTGTCTATCTCTGGGATACGATCCCTCTGGCGGATTACAAGAACGGGGTGTGCGAAACGCCGTATAATAACCGCCTCTACAGACTGCAAAAGATGGCTGAGAGTGCTCCGTTCGACAACATCCGAGTGATTGAAACCCGTGTGGTTCATTCCATGGCCGAAGCCCGCGAGCACTATACGGAAATGACTGAAGCGGGGAAGGAAGGAACCATTCTGAAGCATCCCGTCTCAATTTGGAAGGACGGCACATCAAAGGATTGTGTCAAATTCAAGATTGAGGCCGAGGTTGACCTGCTGGTGACTGGCGTCAATGAAGGCAACGGCAAGAACGCGGCAACCTTCGGTTCTCTGGTCTGCCAATCCAGCGATGGTCTGGTGGAGGTAGCAGTTAGCGGGTTCACTGACGCCGACCGCGAACGGATCGCTGGGGAGCTAGACCAATGGATCGGGAAACGGATCATCACGGTACGGGCCAACAACCTAATGCCAGTTCCCCAGAGTGGCGGCAAGCAGGCATTGTTCCTCCCCCGCTTTGTTGAGGAACGGCTGGACAAGACTGAAGCCGATTCTCTGGACAAGATCGAAGAGATTTTCAGGAATGCTAATTAACCTTCGAACAAACAGGGTCCCCGTCCCTTTCATGGGCGGGAAGATTCTGGCACGTGGTGTCATGACGGAGACCTCTACCGTCTAGTGGATGATATCGAAAGGATGACCGCTATTGACTTTTTCGGCGGCAGCGGTCTCCTTTCCCAATGGTGTATTGAGGCTGGCTTCAAGCACGTAGTATGGAACGACTTTGACGACTATCAAGGTCGTATCCGATATTACCTGACGGACCGCTACAGGAACTATATCAACTGGGCGCGTGATTACCTTTATGAGGAGCTGAAGATAGAGAACGGGGTGAGGGTCCACGATCCACACGCCGAACCCATCCGCCAGCGCCTACTAGAGGAATTCAAGTGGGCGGAAGAAAACGGCTTCGAGGAATCGTCCGTATATCACCTGCTCCTGTGTGGTGTTGGGTTCACACGCAAGACCTTTGCCGCCGATCCTCGGAAGATTCCAAAGTGTAGAATCTATTCCAATATCCCTAAAGGAGGATGGCGACCATTGGAGAACGGATGGTGTGATAGAGCCGAACTGGTCCGCTGCGACTATCGGGAGCTTTTGAAACGGGATATCAACTCGGACACCTTGTGCCTCATCGATCCCCCATATCCCGATACGCTAACCCATCAATACAAGGACGGGTCCATTACTGTGCAGGATATCACGGACCTGATTGCAGAGTGCGTCGGACGCGGTGCTAAGGTAATGGCTTTCGGTGACAAGGGAAGCGGTATCTACGACGGTATCATGATGCGGTTCCCCGAATTTCAAACCATGGAATTTCAGATGAAAACGATTGACTTTTCCACTGGGGCGAATAAGATTGATTATTGTTATACGAATTTCTAAGACGAACGGCTGCCAGAAGGTGACAAACGTCATTGACTGGCAGCCGTTTCTGTTTTATGATTCTATCCATGATGAGCAAACGGAGTTCGGAAATGTACGCGATTCAAAACCCACACGGTAGGTACTATGCAGGTGACCCACGCGCATACTACTGGTCCAAGTATGCCAAAGACGGACGTGAGTGGGCCACCGAAGCAGAAGCCCTTGCATTCAAGAAAGAGAACAAGATTCGCGGTAAGGTTATCAAACTGGAAATTCAGAAATGAACGCGAAAGAGACCTACGATCAGTTCCTTTCCCTCTTCTACCTGCATCCGACGTCGGTATGGGAGGAACCCGATCCTGACGCGGCCACCGCATTCATCCCTCTAGATCATGCGGAATACGTGTTCCTTGTCATGCCGCATGAGGACGTCTTCCATTCCCAAATCGGAATCGGGACCAAGTGGCTGGTGACCCGTGACATGGACGGAGAACTGACGTTCAAGGGGATCGATGACGAGGCTTTTGAAATCGCCTTCCGTCACGTGAAAGCCACCGCTGATCGGAAGCAGAAAGAATTTGTTGACAAGTATCACCTGAAATGCGATACTAGCAGCACCATCAAACGGTAAGGAAACGATCATGTTTGAAAATAAAACCCATTACGGCTTTGTTGTATTTGACGGCGAGCACCGCGAATATTTCCAATGGAAAAGGGAAGACGACGATGAAGGCCAGCAGTGGACCAAGGACGCCAACGAAGCCCATATCTTCCTAACCGAGAAGGATGCCCGCTGGTTCCTTGAGGCCGAAGCATTGATCAAACGTGAAGAGGGTATGATCTTCAATGTCCTCCGCACTACTACAGTTATGGTGATGGAAGAATGAGTCCAATCTACGTAATCCGTGAAAGGGAGTGGGGAGGGTTCTGGTGCCCCATTAACGGTAAATGGAACTGGACCGATAATGTACGGGCGGCGAAGACGTTCTCTTCCAATGAGGAAGCGGCCGCCGAATTCCGTCGGGTTAAGCTGGACGCCTTCGGTTATATGGTTTCAATCATTAGCGTCAGCCTTGACCGATACGGGGACCTCGTTGCGAAAGATCGCACGTTCCGCCAAAACACGCTTTCATATCCAGACTTGACAAGCGAGGTGGCTGAGCGTAATATCATTTCCATGGGCGGCAGGGTGATCAAGTGGCGGTATAGCGACAGGACCATCTACCTGCCCGAGTGTACGATTGAAATCGAGGACGACGGTACTATTCGGGTCAAGGGAATGACCGAAGAAGAATTTGTCTGCCTCTACACCAAAATCACTGGGAAATAAAAACATGGACATGATCGGCTATGTTGTCTGGAACCCCTCCAAAGAGCATTACCTGAGCGCTAATCTGGAATGGACTAGGTATGTCAAGGATGCGCGCATCTTTGACACCAATAAGGACGCCATGACTGCAATTGAAGCAATGGGTGTTCGTGGACTCCGCGTATTGGAAAAATTCATCCGCATTGATACCCTGACGCATAAAATCCACGTCAACGATTACAAGTGGTTGACGAAGGAAGCTGATCCTGCTAAGATTCAGGAACTCGGTGGAACGGTTCGGTCAGGAGGCAAATACCTGATTGTCGAATTCCCAGAGTTTGAGATTCGCTATGACGACGGTGACGCATACTTCACCGTATCAGGCGCGAATCAAGACGAATTCAAAAACATCATTAAAGAGAAGCTGAACAACCATGAGTAAGATTCTCCCTGTCGCCATTGAACCCACCTTCAATGCCCTTCAGTCCGAGCGGATCGACTTCATTCGCGGGCTGAACTATTATGCCAACAATCACACGGCCGAGGATTCCAAAGCCTACGCGCTGAAGTGGGTGAAGAAGCACATGCCCGAGATCTACCCGCAACTGAAGAAGGCGGATGACTGGAAATTCCAAAACTACGGTTTCATTCTTCGGATGCAGGAACGCGGCTTCTTCCTGACGGAGAAGCAGCTAACAAAGATCATGGCCGAGTTCCGCATCATCGCAGGCGGAATCGTGACTGAAGAACGGGTTAAGGAGGTGCCCGTTCAGAAAGTAAAAAAGTCACTGAGCGCCCTAATCTTCCGCTTGAAGCAGCCGAATATGCTCTGGATGGAATCCTACAGGAACGGAATGCCGATTCGGTAAACCTGGGCCTGAACGCCAAGGACATTACGGAGGTCATCCAGTGGGCGAAGAAGACGCGGGATGGTTTGGAAGAGGAACCTTCGGACTATCGGAAGGGCTTCCCGCTAAGGGCCAAGCGATTCCTGCGCGACCTGATTGATAGATGTGAGGCGGCACTAACATCCGTCAAACAGCAGTCGGCCAACAAGGTTCCGTCGAAGCGCAAGCAATCTCCCGTCAAGCTGGTTTCAAAACTCCGCTTCAGCATGGAGGACAAGGAAACGGCTATTACTGGAGTAAGACCCGAAGGGTTGATCGGAGCGAAGCGGGCCATCGTCTGGAATGCTAAGGATCGCATGGCCGTCTACTACCAGAGTGATAACGGCTTCACGGTGTCGGGGACCTCCCTGAAGAACTTCGATATTGAGAAGTCCTTCACCATCAAGGTACGGAAGCCCGCCGATATGAAGCTGGCCTTCCATGAACAGACGGTAGCAAAGATGCGGGACTGGCTGAAGGGGCTTTCCACGGTTCCCAGACCCGCTAACGGGCGATTCAACGAATCTTGTGTCATTGTCAAGATCGGTTGATATGGTTTCAAACCGTAGTAGTGTGATGGTGTCTCCATGGCACCATCCGTGCTGACTCTCCTACAGCACGATATGCCCTCATACAATCAGGCTAGATTGGTTAAGTTTGTCACACACGCATACAATGAGGGCGCTATGGGCGGTTTGAGGGGCTAGATTCTTCGTGAATCTAGCCCTTTTCTTTTTGTGTGACGGAATTCATGCTAACCGATAGACGGCTATTGTATTCGGGTTCGATCCGCGTATAATTCTATTCACGGTCAACAAACAAAGGACACCGAAACCATGAAGCTTTACACCTATATCTGCACGGTTGGCGGCGAAGATGAATACCTGATCGCAAAGGATGATCAGATTGTCCCTGAAGCAGGAGCGCATGAAGAACGGACGGTGGAGGAACTGACGGAAGAGTCCTTCATGAACGCCTTCAGTAAATCTAGCCTTCAAGGGGCAATCTATCTCTTCATGACGGCTTGGGACAATCGGATTTACAAGGACTTCCGAGCAGCGAACGTCTCGAAGGAATTCCAGACCGATATGCGGAAGTGCATCGAGGCATGGTCCACGCGAGACCAACAGAACATGCACAATAAGTGGGCAGAACTGGTACAGGAAACCTACGATAAGTGGGTGAAATAAGCCGACGAACGGGATTGACCACGCCGAAAGACAGTCGTATAGTAGCATCACCCTCCACGAACAAGGAATCTTCACCATGAAACAGACCGCAACCCCCGCCCTGCTGGAAAAGTTCGATTCGATCTTCGGTGACCTGACCGACGGCAGTATCACCCCCGAGGTCCAGAAGCTGGTGTTTTGCTCCCTCGAAACCTACCGCAACGGCCCATGGTTTGCCGAATGCAAAACGGACGGGGACGAATACACCATCGGGATGATCGGCAAGAACGGACGGCGGGAATGGTCAATCACGATCATCGGCAATAGCCGCGCCCCCGAGGTGGTCTATAATGGAATCTTCGAGGAAGAGTTCCTCAATCTGGTTGCCTAAGATAGGAGAACAACCATGCAAGGCTATGCTGTTGAATACTGGTTCATCCACGGCGGAGAGAAATACACAGAGTGGGTCTACATGACCCCCGATGGTCTACCGACGGGGACCGACCGACTCTTCTCCTGCACTCTTTTCAAAACCCGAGCCGAGGCCGAAGAAATTGCAAAGGATATCGAGAATTCATCAATCCATCATGTCGAATTCATGGTAAGGAGTCTGGATGACTGATACAGCACACTGGGACGGCTACTGGTCCATTGAGCGGATGGCACATGACCTATACAGTCCTAATGCGTACCTCACGCCAAAGGAAGCCGTTAAATGCCCCAAGGAAGCCGATGAGGCCATAACCGCATTAGAGGTCCGCCTCTATGCCTCTAACATGACAAATACCGCCGATAGTAGGAAGGTGTTTGACAACGGCAGGGTAAAGGTCTATCATTGTCTGGGTAGACCGATGCGGAGAAACATCCGCGTAGTGGTCAGCGGGGAACGGAAGACGGTAACGTACACTTCCCTTTTCAAAAACACGGTATTACACTTCATCATTGATCCAAAAGAGGTTAAAGGTTATGTCAACGGTAAACGGGTCTCCCTCCTTGCGGTTAGTTCATACTGACGAGCGGTATCAGGATGTGAAGAAAGCCTATCACCACATCTATATGTGGTTGCGGGATGGGCGGGTAGATGAAGAGACGGATCGTCACACCCTGTGGTGGCGCGACGGATGGACCCTTCGTTCTTCCATGATGAGGTCCACCGCGACCTATGGTAATGAGAAGGTAACGGAGGCGCTAGAGTATCTTGACGGCAAAGGTCAAATCGTCTATACTCTAGAAAACTTGGGTATTGAAGAATTCTTGGACATTGTTTTCTTGACTACGGGGAAATGGAAATGAACAATCCTACGATCAGCGGCCGCTTTCAGAAACTGACCATCAACCTGAAGGAAGGTGTTCAGCCACCTGAATATGGTAGCGAGGGGGCTTCTGGGTTCGATCTTCGCGCCAACAATGAAAACGATATCGTTATTGAACCCAACTGCACGGCATTGATTCCTACTGGCCTGTATATGGCTGTCCCAGCGGGGTTTGAATTACAAGTCCGCTCACGGTCTGGACTGGCGGCGAAAAATCAGGTATTCGTCCTGAACACCCCAGGTACAGTAGATAGCGACTATCGGGGTGAAGTTAAGGTGATTCTTCACAATGCCAGTAGACTCCCGTTTGTTGTTCATACGGGAGACCGTATCGCGCAGGGTGTTATCTGCCCAGTAGTCCATGCGGTTTGGAACATTGTTGAATCGCTGGAATCATCCGACCGAGGTGAAGGTGGTTTTGGTAGCACGGGCGTGAAATAATTCATAAAGGGCCGTTTATCTTCGGATAAACGGCCCTTGTCTTTTGTAGTCGCGAGCGTATAATTCTATTCACGGTCAACAAACAAGGACACCGAATCATGAACGCCCAAGAGAAAGTGCAAGCCTCCTTCAACATGATCAAAGAACACGTCATGAACGGCGGGGTCTTGGTCAGCGACGAAGACGGGGTTAAGCAATATGTTTACGGCAGCGCCACCGTAACGACTTCCTCGGTTGGCACGCATATCTGGATCTGCCCCGCGAGCAACCTCCCGAACATCGAACTCTGGCACGGTGCGAAGAAAGCCAACGCGATCATGAGAACATGGATTAGCGGGGAAGCGAACACCCTGCTTAAGATCGCCCAACGATATGTGAAATACTGCAGGTAAGCCGATAAACGGGGTTGACATGAAACAGGTCAACCCCTACAATGTTCGCCACGCAAACAAAGGAACAGATTGAAATGAATATCAAAACCTTGTCGGCCCTGATGCTGCATTTCCAACTAGTGGCATCACGGATTGTCCAGAAGGAAAACATGGATACAGAGGTGGATGAAGAACATAACGTATCCATCTACTACCGCGACGGCAACAAGTGCTGGCAGCACATCGCCCGCCAGAACGGCATGGACTCCATCACCTTCCTTGATGCCGAAGCGGGTATCCTCTGGACGGTTCATGAAATTCTGGAAGAAGGTAGCTTCCGCTACGCCTTCGAGAATACCACCGCCGAACAATTCCTCACCCTCAACACTGAGTTTTAAAAAGGACAAAGCCATGCGCGCTGACAAATACGCCAACCGTTTCTCCGAAATCCTTCTCGACACCATGACTTCCAAGGAAGCACAGTTCATGAAGATGGACGATTCCACGGTCCAAACATTCCGCTTCCCTGATGAAAAAGGCGGCTGGTTTGCTACCATCGACACGGCAACCCAACGGAAGACGGTGAGGCAAGTGAAGGCCGACGGCTCCTACTGGACTGCGGAGCAAGACGCATCGGGCCGCATCCGCGTCAATAACATCACCCCCGAAGAGTTCGGTCGCAAGCGGGTGATGTGGTAAAGGTCACGAAAGCCGTCTATCCGCCGATAGACGGCTGTTGATTCCATTGTAGTCCAGCGTATAATGATGTTCATGGGCAGCGAGCCCAGACAACCCAAAAGGAAATCATCATGAAAGCAATCGTCTTCCGCCTCTCCCAAGGTTCCGACAAACAATTTGAAATCGGCGAGAAAGCCGATAAGAACGTAATCGGATACTTCGCGGAAATGTACGCGGGCTGGAATTCATGGGATGTTGAAGAGACCGAAAGCACCATCGAGGCAGTAAACGCCTTCCTGCAGAACGCCCAGCACGGAACCTACGCACGGGAATATGACCTTCACGATCCCGAGCAGGTCAAGGAATTCTGGGAAGACGTAGAAGGTGACGACTGCGACTACGAAGCCTTCAACGAGCTGGCCTACATCGACGCGCGGGACAGCAGCAATCTGGTGGAGCAAGCCTTGCGGCACGAACAGTATAGCCGCCATGCATGGGAAATCGACGGCCGCCCCCACGTCACGCGGAATGAATTCGACTTCATCATGACGGGTGACTATCGCCACCTTGACGTAGCCTTCGAATAAGCCGATAGACGGCATTGACAGGGGAAGGGTGTTCGGTATAGAATCCCTTCTATAGCAACCCACAAGGAACCTTCATGAAAGTCGAAAAGCAGAACGACCACGATGTCCTAACCGCCCATATTTTCAAAGCCCATGAGCTGCAAGAGGGTTCCCAGTGGCTGTCGGTCGAGGGTGACGAGGTGGTAACACTGGAATGGGTTGATGGGGACAAGGTGGTCTACCGAAGTAACAACGGCTCCTGCTTCAATCAATCGGCTTTCAAATTCCAACTGTATTATAACCTGATCGTGAGATAAGACCATGGTCAAATATACGAAAACCGAGGTCATGCGGGCCTTGAAGGATTATGGCGGGCGTGGTGAGAAATGGGCGAAGCTTCTGGTACCAGTCTTGAATAAAGAGTTCGCGGACAGGAAGACCGATGAAGACCGCTACTATGCTATCAAGATGTCAAAGAACATCGTGAAAGGTCGGCTACCCGTCCTGAAGCTCAACGTCGATGACATGACCCACCAAGACTTCATCAAGGCCATGCGTCTGATCGAATCTAAAGCTTCCCTGTTCGCCGACTGGTGGGTTGACGTTGAGGAAGTCCAAGTCACAATCCCCGCAGAGACGCGGAAGGACAAGAACGGGCGGCTCTATACGGTCAGAGAACGGACCGTATCTGGATGGAATGGTGCAATCTACTATCAACCCCTACCAAACAAATTGGAGGACTAGAAATGATGAATCAGGACAAAGCCTTTAATCGGCTGGTGGACTACATTCGTCGGAATGGCGAAGAGGTAGAGGTTGACAGCAAGGAGCTGGCCCTCTACAATACTGTCAGCATTGTGAAGCTTGATGACCTGTACGCAATTTCTGATCGGGACGGCTGGCGGGATGTTGTGGCACAATACTACCCCCATGCGGTGTGGATGGTTACGCAAAGTCCTGCTACGGGGAAGGGCTATGAATACGTCTTTAACACGATTGAGCCCGAAGAATTCGAGGCTATCGCAATGGGGGTTCTGGCATGACAGAAGCCGAAAACAAACTATTGATGGACATTGCCGAGGGTAAGTCCAGTGAGCCCATGCCGTCCCACTGGGTTGAGAAATTCGACCTCTCTGAAGACGATAACAGGAACTGGGACTACGTCAAGCGGATCGGGCGCGTGCTATACCTTCATGAGGTCTTTGCGGTTGCAATCCTCGGTCTAACACGGGATGAAGCCCTGATCATGGAAGCCATGAATGACGGGATGCACTGGACGGCTGAGGACGATTGTCATATCGTTGACCTGTTCTGCACCAACATGGTTCCGTTGGACGCGGTACCCCTTCTTTTCAAAACGGCTGGAATCGATCCTATTAGATATCCTATCAAGGATGTCAAAGAGGAGCGGATGAAATAATGGAAGAACAGGAACTAGATCAGGAACCAGAGTTTCAGGCACGGTCACAGGAAGAGCAGGTCTTCATCGTGCGTAGGGGTGAGCCCGAGTATGTCCTAAAGACTGTAGCTGCTATCAGGAATCTGAATGCTGGTGTAGGGGCTGCTTTGATCATGCTGAATGCGTGGTGGGTTGAGGCTGACCTTGCCCACGCCGCACTAGTCGGACGGTGGACGTTTCAAGGCGGACCATATCGCGCCGATATCATAACACCGTTCAAACTGGATGAAGACAGGGCGCTAGAGTTTTTCGAGAAATATTGCCTTGACTTTGACATAGATGAGGTAGAAGGGTATGAGAACACCTATTAATGATCCCGCATTGAAAAAGTGGCCAAAGGACTATCAAGCAGCATATCATATCCACTGCTACACCCTGTTCCCGCTGTTCATGCTGCTACTGTTCCACCCGTTGCCGCCTATGGGTCTAGTCCTAGGGGTTGGAATCGGCTGGATTCTGGCTGAATACGTAAAGACCCTGATCGGTTTCTTCTGGCAATCGGCGGAAGATGGGAAGGTACGGACGGCATATGTCTTGGCTGCAGTGGTAAAAGCGGTCTTCGCCGCCCCCATGGTCTCATTGATCAATAGTTCCGCTAGTAGCGCCCTATTGATTATTCTGGCGGTTGCTGCTACCATAGCTTCATCATGGGAAGACATTGAAATGTCTGAAGAATACCAGATGCGAACTCGGAAATGATTGAATACGTCGTCTCTCTATCATTGTCGCTGATGACTGGCCCAGCGTGCCCCAGCGGGTGTCCTGTTCTTACAGGGAGGGACACCCCGACGGGGAGCTACACCGCTAGGCAAATGGACTATATGGGAATCGGTTTCAAGGAAGACGGGAAAGGTGGCGTGTTTGCAATCCATCCTGTCTGGACCGATGAACGGCAAAGGAAGCTTTCTGGTGAAAAGCGGAACTTTGTCACGGCAGGTTGTATCAACGTGGACTATAATACGTTCATCAAACTTCCAAAACGAAGTTTCAAACTCATCATTAAGGAGTAATTGATCATGCAGAAGATCATCGCTGGGGTTGTGCTGAATACTTGCGTGACGGTTGCCGCGTGCCATTTTATCCTCAAGGAAATCGACGGGCGCATCGACCATAATACTAGAATCATGTTCTCCGATATCGAACAACTTAAACGAAGCACAGTCGACATTGATAGACGCTTTGATTTTATCGAAAATAACATTTCCCCTGTGGTGGACAGCACCAATGAAAGGGTGTCGCGCCTTGAATTCAATCAACGGCTTAATGATATCAGTGGCATCAGCGGTAGTAATAAAATCGTCGATTCCTGCATAAGTCAAAAACGCAAAAAGGAAACGATTGCAGACTTCAGGAACCCCTCATGGTACTATGATTCCGTTACGAAGTGCATCAATGAGAAAATGAGTAAGCTGATTAATAAAAAATGAGCCGATGGAACATGATCGGCGAGGTTGTTCAGTTCGAACACCTCTGCCCCCTGCATATGTCGGGCGACGACTACCGCGAGATGCTGAATAGCGCGGCGCTATTCTTCGATTCCAAGAAAGCACGCAACTCGGAAGGCATGGACACCTTCTTCAATCAGCGACTGTTCCGCCTCCCCTACAGCGAGCTGCGGATTCAAAAGCTCAAATCGGGAATCAGGTCAATGTCCTTCTTCATCGACTGGCTTCCAATCTCTGGCCCAGTCGTGGTAGTAGAGTTCAGCACGGCACTGGTCTTCCGACGGACTGTCGTCTATCGGTTACACTAAATCAAAAAAGCCCCCGATCCGATTGGAAAGGGGGCTTTCGTTTTGTTAAATACTATCAATCTAATAAAAGGAACCTACTATGTCTTCATCCAAACCTGAGAACCGCGAGGAGTTCGTCAACTGGTGTATGCGTCGCCTAGGTGCCCCTGTTATCCGCATCAACGTAGCACGGGAGCAGGTTGAAGATATCGTAGACGCGGCGCTACAGAAATTCCACCGCGAGCACTATAACGGCTCCATCAACCTGTATCTACCTGCTGAGGTGACGGCTCAAGTCATGAAGGACCGTTTCTTCCCTCTGGATAAGTCGATCATCGCGGTTGAGCGCGTGCTAGAGACCAATAGCGTGACGACGGGTCAGTTCTCCGCCGAGTATGGCCTGATCAGCAGCACGTATCCGTTTGCCCTGAAGGGATCAGGTCTAGCCTCCTATACCATGGCGATGCAATACCTTCAGACCCTACGGGACGTGACCTCTGGACGTTTCAAAAACCATAGGTTCAATATGCGGATGAATCGCATGTTCATTGATACGGACTGGTCTCAAGTCCCCGAAGGTCGTATCTTTGTGGTAGAGGCAACCCGCGCCCTTGACCCCGATGAATTCACGGATATTTGGGATGATCAATGGCTGAAGCGGTATGCCACCTGCCTGATTAAGCTTCAGTGGGGTAACAACCTGCGCAAGATGCAGAACGTCCAGCTAGTAGGTGGCGTGCAGATTGACGGTCTGCAGATTGTCACTGAGGCTAATGAGGAGCTACGGGACTTGGAAGCCGATATCCTGCTATCCGAACAGGAACCTGTGATGCCGTTCATGGCATAAGGAGGTTATGATGGCTGTCAATAATTATTTTGATCATGTCACCCAGCGCAACGAGCAAGACCTCTACCATGATCTTGCTGAAGAGATGATCCAGCTATCGGGGATCGATGTTCAGTATATCAAGGTCGAGAACCTCCGCGCCGAGAACTATGATCCAGTCTTTGGTGAAAACCGATTCGAGAAAATGAACGGGGCTGTCACCATTGAAATGTATATGAAGGACTTTGAGCAGCCGCTAGGTGGCGATGACCTGTATTCAAAGTTCGGATTCACGCAAGCCCACACCTGCACGTTCGTTGCTGGCGTTCGTCGATTTGGTGCCGTCATGGGGATGCGTCCTAGGGAAGGTGATTACATCTATATTCCCGAGTGGGATTACCTCGGACCTGATGATATCTTCCGTATCACTAAGGTAGACTTCGTGGACGCACAATGGAAGGCTTTGGGCTCCCCCGTTTACTATTTCATTAAATGCGAGCGCGCCAAGTTCACCCATCAGGATGTCGATACTGGTATTCCTGATCTTGACGAGGACGCGGTTAGAAAAGAGATGATGGATAGAAACGACGATACCGACCCGCTGGAAGAGTTCGGGAAAGCATTCATTGATTTTTCTGAAGATAATCCATTCGGGACGGCTTGATTATGCTAGGACACGCACCATTCTACCACAGTCATATTAAGCGTTATGTTGCCATTTTCGGGACGCTCTTTAATGACATTTCTATTATAAGGGAAGGAAAAAATGGGGACAAAAAGACTATCAAGGTACCGCTGTCCTTTGTGCATAAAGATAAGGTACTGGAGAGGCTTCAACAAAATCCGAACCTTAAAGAGACGTGGAATAATTCTTTTCCGCGCATGGCTTTTGAAATGGACTCTCCGACTTATGATGGTACTCGAAAGGAGGGTTCTTCGCTACAAACGATGCGTAAGGCTGATGGGTCTAAAGCACGGTTTCAATTTTCGCCAGCGCCGTACACTATCCCGTTCCGTCTCGTAATTTTCAGTGTGAAGCTTGAGGACGGCCTTCAGGTATTGGAACAAATCCTCCCATTTTTCCAACCTGAATATACGGTCTCCGCAAAAGAGATCCCCGATATGGGGATCGACCGCGATATCCACGTAGTTTTAAATTCCGTTAGCTTTACGGATAACGTGGAAGGTGACTTCACAGAATCTAGACTCATTGAATGGACTCTAGATTTTTCCCTTAAGGGTTATTTCTATGGTCCTGTTGCCGATAAATCCATTATTAAAACCATTGACATCAATCATTGGTTTAACCCACAGATGGAAGGGGTTCCTGTATTGAATTATCATGCCGAAGGAACCCCACCTGATACCATCACAGAACGCATTACGGAAAACTGATAACATGTTTGAGAAGCTTGAAGAGACCTTTAACCTGATGCCGTCGCCTGCAATCTCGCCTCGGACTGATGTTATCGAAGAGGCCAATATCGTTGTCAAAGACGATAAGCCCGTCGTCCCCGTCGATGATGCGGAACGGAATAAGCGGGATCAGGCGATTGCGCGGGAGAGCATGAAAAATGCTCTAGCCAAGGGCGAAACTCTTCTAGAGCTACTAGCGCAAGTTGCACAAGGATCAGAACACCCACAAGCGTTCAGCGTGGCTGCTAATTTGATTAAGACGATTACTGATACGGCAATGAAAATCCATGAGGTGAGCGGCGGCACAACCCAAAAAGAAAAAGCCGCCTCCCTTGAAAAGGAAGCGGCTCCCGCGGTGTCGAATCATCAACACCTACACGTCGGCTCAACTGAAGACCTGATGAAACTAATCAGAGGTTCCAAGTAATCTTCTTTGTGGTATAGAGCTTCATACCAGCTACCCCTAGTAGGGACTGGATAGCAGCTTTATCCACGTCTGCACCTGAAACAAGTTCATAGCTGTAGTCTTGATAGAAGCTACTGTCATGAATCATCGCATGATGGGTGGATGGTGCCGACCTTAATTCGGTCCAGAAATGGCCGTTATGAAATACAGCTTGTTCCAAGGCGATACGGGTATTTTTCACCTGTATCGCCTTTTTCGTTGATGCAACCGTATTTCTGATAATGGACGCGTGTTTGATCTTGCCCATATTGGAATCAAATACGGGTGATAGCTTCGCGTTCTTTCCTTCTACTGATTGAACGGTTAGCGTCACGTCCCTATTGTTATATCCCCATCCCCTACGGTCAATGGATACGCGGGTGATTGCACCTTGAGGGGAAACTGCAGATACGCGACCACGGAAACCACTACCAAGATGATTGGTGGTCAGCTCTACGACGTCATCAACCTTATATCCTGTACCGCCAGCCATGACTGTAACACTCATGACTTTGCCGTACTGGACTTGATCGACCTTGAATGTCAACCCATCTACGGTAGCGGTCTCCCCGTCCTTCCAATTGATTGATGATTCAATCACGCCAATCGCATACACGGGTTGAATTGATACAACGATCCCTTCCGACGTGATATTGTCCGTGAGCTGGAATTCTTGTCCATTACCTGATAGCTCTAGAGCATACAGGTCTCCGCTTTTCATTACGGACTCTACTAGCCAACCGTTGATGTCATGACCCACTAGTTCGAACGGGTTCCCCGTAACCTGTTTCACTAGCATAACCTTATGGTTGGACCATACGGCATCCGATGGTTTGAAAACCCGATCCTTCGGATTGCGTACCTGTACGGTCTCACCATAGGCGGCCTGATAGAAGATACGGTAGCTCTCGTCTGTACCCTTGACGCTGTATATCTCTTTCAGATGCTTGGCGACTAGCCTGAAGTCCGCCTTAGCGTCTACGGGGAAGTTGGGAGCATAGACCTCCCTGAATTTGGGGAGCAGTTCGACAGGGACCAAATCAATATCGTTTGCCAGCTTCATGGCTTCGAAGCCTAGGTCTGCACCGTGAGTAGCAGACCATTTGTAGTAGGCTTCCATGAATGAAACGAATTTGCGGTGGTCTTCCTGTATGAATTTGGGCAGGGCGGCCACCTTTTGGGAGACTGCCCGTGCTGATACGTTCAGTTCACTCATTCTACCTTCAGCTCCACAGAAAGGCGGTCCTTGTTCAGCACTAGAGCCGTAGCAAACCCCGTGTAAACATCATCAATTGCAGGGGCAACGAAGACTTCCAATTTCTCGGCTGACGTCTCGCGGATGGCTGTCGTGTTAATCACAAGCTTTCCTGTCTTGTAATCAACCGTACCCACCTCAGTCGTGCCGATATAGAGCTTGCCGTCCTTATCGGTTAGTAACTGATATTCCGTGCTGCCCGTTAGACGCACTAGCGAAGACTTGACGCTACCCTTGTTGATCGCGTTTTCAAATTCATACGTCAGCGTCCCCGTGATGGGTTGTGCCATTGACAGGGTGTAGTCGGCACGGACGGATACAATAGCTCTACTATGGCCCTTGATATCCGATACCAGATTTGAATAGTAGAAATCGCGGTCGAAGATCCCGAATCCTTCATCAAAGTGGCGTTTGACCACTTCCTTGATTTGAGCCGTGAAGTTGCCTAGGCCGTTCACGCTGTTACGACGAATAACTGCTGTTACGTTCAGGTTCAGACCGACAAACTTCGGATCAATGACAACGGGTGTAATGCCGATTACGGAACGGGCTTTCAGCTTGCGTTCGATATCGCGGCGATTGGCTACCGTTAGTTTTGTAAGCGAGCGCGGGATGATCGAAACGAATACTTTCCCGAATTGCGGAGGAGTTGCTTCCTCGCCGCCCCAGACCGCTACGCTTTTTGCATACGGGTAAATGTCATGGGTGACGGCCGCATAGTCCTCTTTCGTGACAGCCCTGTTCTGGCTTTGGAAATAACGGGGAGCGTTCAGCTTGATGGTGCTGGTTGCTTCGGGGTCTGCACCGCCTGCACTGTTCGCTACTACTGAGATACGGACATCCGCGTTCTCATAGCCGTCGAACGAACCCACCAGAGAGAATCGGGAGAAGTCGTTGGCGTCTGGGCCGTTTGTTTCCAGATACTCAACGTAGACGATACCGTTCAGCGGTGGGCGTTTACCGAAGACCCCGTCCCCGAACTTGACCTCATAGTTCCCGCCGTCCGTTTCGTAAACCCAATATGCAGGGGTATCGGCTTTGATGTTTGCTAGACCGCTAGCCTTCTCATATACCGTATACTGGTTGGCGGTCTGATTATCATAGACGGCCATGCGGATAGTGGACGTATCGATCTTCGTGCTAGGAATGATATAGCGGCGTTCATCCGAATCGACCGTGAAGCTATAGCCTTTCAGGATACCCTCAAACACCTCCACCGCGTCATTCTTGTAGAGACCATTGCCGTCACCCTGTAGGACATGTTCTTGTAGGGTAACGAACGTATACTGCTGGCGGTCACTCTTGACAGTGAACCGTGCGCCGCGTGGTAGCACTAGGGACGCTACGTGCTTAGATGGATCATTGATGCTTAGGGATAGAACAGCACGGGCGGCCGTTGCACTCTTCGGAGTGTAGCCTAGTAGCTTCGCACGGGAGACGACGTTGGCGCGAATGATCGCAGTGTCAATCTCGGACTCGTTCGCCAGCATGTTCGCCAGATACGCGTTGTTCTGGCTGTTATAGGCTAGTAGGTCTAGGATAGCGTTTAGACCCGACCCCTCAAAATTGTAATCCTTGAATTCGTCTTGCTGCTTCAGGAATTCCTTTAGAGATTCCTTAATCTCGCTGAATTCCATCGATGTTAGATTGACTTGGGCCATGGTTATCAGCGCGTCCTCTCAACGAATACGGTTATTTCTTCTTGTCTATTAAGTTCGATGATCTTGAAGTAGATCGTTACCTCTAGGCTATTTTGATCATCCTTCTGGTAGATGTTTATTTGTTGAATCTCCACGCGGGGTTCGTATTTGTCTACCATTTCATTAATTTTAGCCCTGATGAATTCAGCGGTAAACGGGCTGAAGTTCTCGAATAGGGAGCCCCTGATGTTCGTTCCCTTATCAGGATCAAACGGGCAATCATATAGGTCGGTCTGGACAAGATTGCGCAGACTTTTCTTAATGGCTTCGACATCCGTAGCAGCAACAATGTCGCCTGTAAGCGGATGCCTCACAAAATCCAGATTGATATCTCTGTAGACGTATCTCTTTCCCATTGTAGACCGACCTGTAGGGTTTACTAATAGGGATATTTAATTCATCGATTCGTTGGCGATGATCAATGCCTTGACGAAGTCGGACCGCACGATATCTTCAGGGTGGAACGTGATATGGCGGAACCAATCAGGCATCTTGTGGGCTAAGGCTTCCAGCCAATAGAAGGCCGTCTTCTCTTTCTTCAGGTCGGTTTGTCGCGTATCGCCGCACAGGATGACTTGAGTATTTTCACCCACACGGGTCAGCACACTGTATAGCTCCTCCTGATTCATGTTCTGGAATTCATCGACGATAATGCAAGCATTGTCTAGGGTGATACCGCGAACATAGCTGGTCGTGATGAATTGGATCATGTCCTTCTTCTTCAGAATCTCCCATGCCGCGCCGTTCTGGCATAGTTCATTCACGATTCCTACGTAGGGGAGTTGATACACCGCCTGCTTCTCTTCTACCGTCCCAGGCAAGAACCCCTGATCCCGTGTCGGCACGGTGGACCTTACAATGATGATCCGATCCTTTTCCTTTTCAAATAGGTCTTTCAATGCGAGATAGCAGGCGACATAGCTTTTACCTGTCCCCGCGCTACCTGATGCGATGACGATCAGGTCATCCAAGTATGCGTCCATCATGGCCTTCTGGGCAGCAGTGCGCGATTGCAGCTTCACTAGAGTAAAGGCTTCGCGTTTCTGGCTTTCATTCTTGCGTGATTGTTTTTGGCGCATTAGGTCGTCTCCAAAACGATTAAGGGGTGATAGGAACCAAATCCCATCACCCCTATTTTATACCACTATTGATCGTTCTGCAATTTTTGACAAATGGCATGCAGCCGTAGCGCATACTCGTTACTGATCCGCAGACGTTCCAGCTGCTGGTCGGCCTCATCGGCTAGTTTGAAAAGTCTTCGAGTAGCTGTCTCCGAAAATGCCCAGTCGGTGGTAGGGTTTCCGTTACCGCCGTCGGGGGCGCTGGGAGCTCCACCTTGGGCCTTGTCACCTTTGGCGGATCGGGCAGCTTCTGCAGCTTTCCATTTGTCGCGCAACCTGAGACCGTCAGAGATAGCGCGCTCAAGGCGAGCAGCGTTATTACTAGCTTGCTTAGTGGCATCACGGTATTTCTTCTCCAAATCCGTATTAACACGGGAAAGTTCGGTCTGCGCCTCAATGGCTTTCCTATTGACCTGTTCAATCTCTAGGACGTGCTGGGCGTGCTGCCGTTCCAGTTCCTTGATATAGTATTCCTGCTGTCTCTGTTCCCGTAGGGCCTGCTGGCCGTCCTTGTATTGTGCCGTGAAATAGGCGGCGGTGGCGGATGATGACAGGAGGGCGAGCGCGGCCAGATACCACCTATAGCGGGTGATGAATGGCAAGGCCAGTCTGAATAGGTTTAGGATCATTTTGCGCCCTCAAAGAACGGGTCAATGTATGGTTTATATTTCTGCCGTCGTTTCATCAGGATATTTACGGGATATTCTCGATTTATTTCAAAGAAACTTTTTCCATAACCGTTTAGCTTGGTCTTCTGTTTCAACGACGTGTGTTCCACGTTACCAAACCAAAGCTTATCGTCGCACCCCTTTGTGTTGCGGCAAATCCTCTGGTCTGATTGAACCCCACCAATCCCACCGTTATAGGCTGCTAAGGCGAAGGCATAGTGGTCGAGTTCGCTCGTGCTTTTGAACAGACCATAGTTCCTCTTCATCATGGCAAGCAGACCCACCATTTGCATTTCCGCATTGTAGATGTTACCCCACCCCCAATCCTTAAGGTCCCCGTCTAGGGCCTTGGCTTCCTCTACTGCATCGAAACGCGAGGTCTTTGTGTGCTGTCCAAGACCTGCCCCGTGCTCTCGACTGGTCTTCAGTTCGGCAAACCGACTCCAGCACTTCTTATGGGTGAGGGTGATACAGGTCTCTTGTTCAATCTGCCCAGCTACCGCACTAGGATATGGGTTATCAGGCCACTTCCTCTTCATAACATCTATCAGGGTGTCCTTGTGATACATGAAGTTCTGGGGAATACCTTTCGGGGCCGATGGGGCTTCCTGTGCCCATAGCGCGGATGAAAATATCACCAGCAGCACCAAGGCCGCCAGTTTTGTTAGTAGACGTTCCATTTTGTTTTCCAAAAAGAAAAGCCCCGAGATCATCAATCAATGATCAAGGGGCTTATTATTTGGGGTCTGGCGAATAGCTTTAGCGGCTCAACGTAGTAGATTGACGTTGACCACTACGAAAGTTGCAAGAACGATGCACACCCCGAGATAAACGATAGCTGCCGCGATGGGGTTCTCCTTTGCCTTATTGGCAAATTCCATCATATGAATTTTGGGAAAGAGAACCCGTCGGACAACGTGACTCACAGCAGCCACTACGATAACGACGCTAGTGCTATTCAGCACCGCCGTTAGGAAAGCCATATTACCATCAAAGGTGAAAATACGGTCAATCTGGCTGATGATTAGTAGGAAAATGCCGAGGATTACTAGGCGGCGAAGGTCGCTATCCTTTGTTAGCGAGATGAATTTATTCCACTTCTCTAGCATGATTAATATTGACTCCGCATTTTAGGATAATGCTTGCGTAATTGGTCAAATCGATTCTTCAGGTCGGATGGGATTTTATGCCCGTGATTAACGCCATTATAGGACATTGCCACCGCGCTGATATGATATTCGTGCGTGGTGTCCTGCTGGCAATACTGACAATACTCCGTGATTTGATCCTTGCGGTCGGCGATCTTGAACATTTTGTCAATCTCCGTACCGCACTCTTTGCAAGCGTATTGATATAGTGGCATGATTATTATTTGATCAATGGTCGATAGTTCGCGTCAAGCAGCCGTTGAATCGTACCGTCCTGATTGCGCACCGACGGGACAGGCATTCTTGATTGCTGCTGACTGCTACCGTTGTTAGTCGTGTTATTGTTATGTATGGTCACGGGAGCAATGATTGGTTGTATCATAGCGTCCTGTTTATCCGCTGCCGTCTGTTCAATCCGCTGCGTGAGCTGCTCTAGATTCGTTACGCGGGTGTTTCCTGCAGCTACCCCTTGGATATCAGGCTTAACGATGTTAGCAGCAATCTCTGCGGACTTGGCTGAATCGTCGATCTTGGGTTCGGCGCTTGTCGGGAGCACCTTGTTGATTATGTCACCTACAATCTCACCACCTTTCTCGCCTAGGAAGAATCCACCGATACCACCTAGCAGGCCACCAATTACGGAACCTACTGGTCCACCAATGGCACCTAGGACAGCACCTGCTTTTGCACCAGCTAGGGCACCTACAGTCTTACCACCGATCTTACTATACTCTGTGGTCTTCTGCTCAGACGATAGCGCGTCATCTTGGGAGACCTGATAGGCTTCATATGCGCTTAGACCGACGGCCAATGGAGCACCTAGGACACGGCCAGCGCCTTTCCCAACTGCTGCAATTTTGGATGTAGGCTTGACTGCAGATTCCACACTCTTTGCAATAGCTGGCGCGGCTGATGCTTCAGCAGAGACGGCACTTGCGAGACCAGTAGTAGGAGCCCGCGTCTTTCCTAGGATTTTCCCGAGCTTCCCTGCAGCGCCTTTTGCACCTAGACCCGCTGCACCAATTCCAGCAGCGCCTAGGGCTGCACTTCCTAGCGTATCGGCGATTGCACCGATTAGCGAATTATCCTTGTCCTTCTGCGCCTTCGCAAGCTCGTCTGCAGTATTTGAAACTACTGCACTAGCACTCTTTGATTCGAGTTCAGCCTCGCGTTCTGCTAACGTATCGCGGCGCGTGTTCTTATCAATCTGGTCCAGCTTCTGGATAATGACACCGTTCAGCTCAACCAATTCTGCTAGGAATTCGTCATCGTCGTCAGTCAGCTCTTCCAACTGTGCGGGATCTATCTTGGCGACGGGATCAGGCATACCCTCCTCATCCCAGCGCATCATGACGGGCTCTTCGTTGTTATTGTTGACGCCGAAGCGTTCCAATAGGAGAGCTAGGTTCTCGTTTGATTGCCCGAAGCCGTTCTGAATCTCATCCAGAATCTCCGATAGAATCTCTTCAGATTCGCCTTCGTCTTCTTCAATTTCATCTAGGGAGCCGTCAATATCCATCGCGGCAGCACTAGGGCCGTCGTCTTCATCGTCGTATTCGTCATCTTCAACCCAGCCACCCTGCGACGGGTCAAAGTCTTCCTCTTCCTCTTGAACCTGACGTGGCTTCTTCTCCTCTTTGGAAGAAGTCTGGGCTTCCTTCTCTTCCTTCTTCCTTTCCCTAGCCGCTGCTACCATATCCAGCACGCTATTAACCCCAGAGGCTAGTGGTTTCGGCATCATGGCATTAACAACGTTCTGGCGCGAGAATACGTCACCCATCATACCAAACGGACGGGTGATGTTATGAAGGGCTGCCTTCGCAACGCTAGATGGAAGATTCATTAGCGAATAGATCGCGTTCTGTAGGGGATTCCGATTACCGCTGTCGTTTAGCATTTAACCTGTCCTGTTCGTCTTTAATGTGCTTTGCCAGCAGTGAGAGATAGACTTCTCGTTCAAATGGAATCATCGACTCTATCTCCGCTAATGAATAGCCGTGTATTTGCATCAATTGGAAATTGAGCTTATACATTGACCCCAATGGTTCATGACCGAGGATTATCCGAAAAAATTCAATGCGCCTTTAATCGTCAGCTCTGATTGTGACCCGCACTTCGCGCACGTGACAGGAACATTCAACACCATGGTAGCCTGCTTTTTGAAAAATTCATCCACGGCTCTGGATGCTTCGGCGGGGAATGATTCGACGAAGGGCGTAAACTCCTCCTTCGTGAATTCGGTGGTGACCTCATCACCATGGACCACCATTTTCACCTTTTCAAAAAGGATATCCTCGGTGGTAGCGCCTCCAGCCATGCGGATAACATCCGCTGGGGTAACCTGATCCAGCACGATTGCGATGTCGTCCGTTACCTTGATGGTGGTCTCTGGCATAGGTTCGGCTTTGGCGGTACGGATATCAGCCTCTACCGTATTCGTATGGCCGCACTTCTTCCCGTCCTTTTTGCTATGACATTGCCAGCGCATTTCCACCACCTCGCCGATTGATTTGGCGCGGATATGGATGAAGGCATATTCAAGATCAACAGCAGGTAGCGAAGCCCAGTCCACTTTATTGAACGTGCAGTCATCCACCAAAGTGATGATGCCCTGTAGCACGTCCTGTTCCCCACCACCTTCAGCGGTAATGAGCAGGTTCTTCTGTTCCTTATGAGTGAACGGGCGATACTGCACCTGTTCACCTGTTGGGAGCGTCATCGTGAATTTTGGTGCTTGGATTACTGGAAGTGCCATGGTTTAGAAGACCCCATTGAAATTGCCTGTTAGATTCCCTAGCCGTGATTGGCCACCTACCCGTAGCTGTCTCATGGTTGATAGGTTGGCCGTGTCTCGTAGCTGCTGGGGAATCTCGATATTTGAACGTCCGAATGCTGGTGGCTGGGATGGGAACGTATGTCCTTGTGATGGACCGTTTCCTAGCTCTTGACCCCGTGGTCTGAAAATCACCTTGTTCGGGATTTGCTTCATGCGACGGAACGTCAGCGTAACAGGGAGACGGATGTAGTTCCCCGTTTGATCCCAGCCCATGGACACCTGACCGATTTGTGTCGGGAATGCGTCCTCTAGTTCAATTCCGTATGAACTAGCACCGCGTTCGTTCATTTGGAAGATTTGAATGGTACCCGCATACTGCGATTTATAGTAGCTGTCACCTGTAGCAGGATTGTAGATTGCGTTCACCCATTCATCAAAGAATCTTTTGAAAATGAAATCCCGATCCATCCGAACCTGCAGGTTCAGGTCGTCATGGGCTTTCATGTAGGCGAATTTCTGGGGGAGATCGTAATGGCGAAGCTCCTGCGTAAGCACCTGCGTCCCAGGAATTTCCCCCGTTTCAATGAACAAGGGTAGGTCGCGCATGGCCTCAGACATCCCATTGATGGATTCTAGCGCCCGTGGAATCCGCGTAATTTCTGCCCTGAAAAGCGAGGGCTTTGCATACCCTCGCTTTCCGATTGATGCGACAAATTCTTGAAGCATATCCTTTGACCTTAGATGAAGTATTTTGGCTTCCTGCCTTCATCAATTAATTTATGGTCAATTTCTTCCATATCATCAAAGGTCAAGCCGTCGTTTATCGCCCCTTCAACCACTGGTGTGACGGATAGTCGCTTTGCTTCTTTCTCCGAATAACCCTCGAGCTTCAGCTCTTTAATACTCACCTCTAGGCGCCGCTCCACAAGGCAGCGACGATTCCTGATGAAGTCATGGGCCACGGCCTTAAACTCTTCTGTCTGACGTGTTGCGGCATCAGCGTCCTTGATCAGCTCCCTGTTCTCGCGGACCGCTAGAAGCCATTCGCGTGAATCGCGGATCAACTCCTCTACAATAGCATCCTTACAGACTTCGGCGCGGACCCGATCCATGGTCGCCTTCCAGAACTCGGCCTCCGACTCTTTCACGATGATCGAATCATGGACGGTTAGAACCACCGTATTCCGTTCCATGGCGATACGAACGAGTTCCATGAAAATATCACCCTCGATCTTCTGGGCGGCCAGACCGAAACCTGTTCCTTTCATTCGCTTCAGTGAGGGGTAGCGGGTTTCAAATTCAGCAATCGCCGCATCATACGCCGCACCAGCAATCCCGACTGGTCCGTTGGGGTTGACACAGCATGATTTGGGATTCGTACTATTGACATAGTACATCATGACCATCTTCATGTCGTCACGGGTGACGGCGCTTACAGTATATGGATCGTCCGCCAGTGTCTTCCCATCAAGCAGCAGGGAAGCAATGTTCAATTGCGATGCCTTGAAGTCAATCTCAACAACCCGTTCCCCGTCGATCTTCAGGAGTTCGGGACGTTTCTTCCCGCTAATCAGCTGGTAATCACTATAGAGACGTCCGCCGAGCTTCCCGTCATTGATATAGGCCCGTGTCAGCGGCTTGTATAGAACGTTCACGCGAGGCCGCCAGTGGCGGTTATATCTCTTCAGAATCCGTTCTTCCTGCTTGGCCCATGATGGGGACGTGGTCCTGACATGATTGACGTCACGGTCTACTACGTTGTGGTGCTCTTCCTTCTTCTCCGTCTCTAGCGGGGTAATGGCCTCTACGATGAGTTCATTTGGACGGAAGACTGAAAGGTTGGTCCTCCCTTCGGCTACCTTGAACGAGAACCCGCAACGGAGCTTCTCACAGTATCCTAGCTTGATGAACGCACCAATCACCTTCTGGCGGAATGCAACCGATAGCGGGATGTTCTTCTGCTGAACCCGTGTCATCTTGGCAAACTTTGAATCGGGGATGATGGGTTGAGGCATGACGGTAAAAATACCGAACTCAAGCGGCTGGGCGTGCTTGTATGCGGCATACAGGTTGGCGGCGAACACGCGGATATAGTCGCGTTCCGTCTGCTTCATCTTCTCCGTGTGGAGCTGAAGATATCTGACCTTTGCTGCGGTGAGAATCTCATCAATGAATTCATCATCTACGTGATAGTCAGGGTCCGTAGGGAGAACTAGCGAGGTGTGTCGCACTCGTTCGTTCTTATAGAAGACTGGTAAGCCCATGGTTACTATCCTTAGCGCGTTAATAGGGTAGGTCAATGATCTAATGACCATCAAAGATTGGAGTGTACCTCATGATTTAGTCCATGTCAAATGGTCAATAGGTGGTCGATAGACGGTCGATAGAAGAGTGTTACACAACTGTTAACTCACTTAAAGTGGTTTCGAGGTAAATGCCACTTTCTTCAATGAAATCAATGACATGATTTTTTGAGCAAATTTCTAATTAAGATACCTAAAGGGGAAATAAGGACGATTAAAGGATTACAAAGGAGTAGGTTCGGCAGGCGGACGCGATAGCGGACCGCCAGACGGGCGCGGGCGAATGCCCGCCAATCAATCATGAATGCATTTAAGGATTCATTAAGGAATTGGAGCGGCGCTACGCGCCGATTCATGATGGCGCTAACGCACCATCATTCATAGATTCATTGCCTCCATGGTCTGAATTTTCATCTTCATTCCTTCATGAGGTTTTCTTATGGAATTCTTGAGGGTATCTTTTATGAAAAACTCATTTGGAAAATTATCTGTCGTTAATTGAGGTTATCATGACGGCTTCATGGGCCCTTCATGACGCCTTCAGACGCTAATTACTGGCGCGAAACCGCGCCGAGTTCTATTGGGCCTAAGTGGGGTCCACCTACCACCTTTAACTTTTCCAAAAAATGAGTGAGAGAGTTCAGGAAACCCCTTCAAACATAGACTCAAAATCGAAAACCCGAAAATGACCCCATAAAACAGGCTATTTGGTGCATCGCGTCATGATGAACTAAAGTGGACTTCATGGATTCCTCTAGAACCCTCCTTTCTTCATTGGAATCAATGACTTACCTTCAACCCACAAATTTCTGTTTAAGATAACATTAAGGAAAAATAAAGGAATCATGAAGGGATTAGACGCCCCTAACGGGGCCATTGCCTACGCATTCGCTACGGCAATGAGATCTAGGATTGAAGACTTCAAGGAAGGAATCAAGGATTCAACAAGAGGAAGGCACGGCAGGCGGACGCGATAGCGGACCGCCAGACGGGCGCGGCATAGTCGCCATTTTTTTTATAGATACCTTTAACATCACTAGAGGAATGATCATCATGAATCTTGATTTTGAAAATGACGTTAACCTTTGGGTCAAGCTGGGTTCTATGTGGAAGAAGATGGATTCCAAAGAGAAAGCCTACACCGTTAAGGAAATGCTTTGGTTCTCAATCTGCAACCTGAGTCTCCATGCCACCATCAAGCCATCCGACCTGGACTCCCAAAAGATCATTAACTACCTTGATAAACGGTCCACCAAGACCCTAAAGACCTTCTCCAAGGATGCCTTCATCTTCATCGCCCATGAGCTTCAGCAAATGGTGGCACCAGATTCCGATTTTGAGAGGTTCCATCTTCGGTCTATTGGGCACTACTTTGACCTCGACTACATGGACTCAATCTACTAAAAATGGAATTCCATCAAGGCCGTTATTCCCTTCGTAACCCCCAAAAGTACGAAGGAGACCCCTCTAACGTCATATACCGCTCCTCATGGGAAAAGCGGCTGATGGTCTTCCTTGACAATCACCCTTCAGTGGCCTCATGGGGCTCCGAGGAACTCATCGTCCCTTATTACTGGGAGGTTGACGGGAAGCATCATCGCTACTACCCAGACTTCATGGTGACCTTCATTACAAAAGAAGGGAAGAAACAACGGGTCATGATTGAAGTGAAGCCCTATAGCCAGACGCAGGAGCCCAAGAAAACCAAAGGGAAACGACAGAAGACCCTGCTTCATGAGGTGACGACTTACAGCAAGAACCTTGCGAAGTGGAAGGCTGCCCAAGAGTATTGCCTCGACAGGGGTTGGCATTTCAAAATCATCACGGAAAAAGACCTGTTCGCGGATAAGACATGGTAGGTTGACAGACGTCATGAGTAGCGGTATCCTTGGGTCTTCATTAATGAGAGGACACCATGAAAACTGCCGTCTTTGCTTTTGCACGCATGAACCCGCCGACTAAAGGTCATTCACGGGTTGTCAATACCATTCAGCAGATTGCCACCGAGAACCGTGGTGACGGCATGGTGTTCCTTTCCCGTTCAGAGGGTGACAAGAAAAACCCGATTCCCTTTGATATCAAGCGGGAAGCCTGTATTGAAGCATTCCGTGAAGAGGCACCTAGCGTTACATTCCCAGATATCGCCACTGTCAAGACCCCACTGAATGTATTCCGTTGGCTGGCTGAACAAGGCTATGAGAAAGTCATCATGGTGGCTGGTGGGGATCGAATCGGGAAATATTTTGATTTGGTTGAACGTCAAAAGACGCGTTTCAAATACGTGGCACTGGTATCAGCAGGAGAACGTGACGAAGAGTTCCTATCAGCTAGTGAAGTAAGGGCTCTTGCCGTTAAGGGAGAGTTCTGTGACTTCTGGTTCGGCACCGCCAACCTTTCTTTACAGACGGCCTTATATCTCTATAAATTGATTGTAGAAGCATCAAACCCTGATGCACTCAATTCGGAGATATTCACTAATGGCACTACCAGATATCACAAAGAACCCGCCCGCATGGGAGCCGAACGCGATCCCAACTGATACAGGTTGGCGTCATCCAGAGACTAATGAACTGCTGGTTTCCCTGATCAAGGGTTGTCATCCTGAAGCATATAAATCGGAAGACGTGGAAGAGACCCTCTTCAATGAAGATGAGCAGGATGAGGAAGCGGCTGAAGAAGCTTTTACCGAAGAAGATCAACCCAAAGAGAAACAAACAAAGAAGGGTAAGAAGAAATGAACCTTCATGAACTAGAGCAGTTCGCGGATGAGATGGATGTCATCAACGATGAGCTAACCGAACTAACTAACGACCTGTATTCGGATGTTAAAGAAACCGTTGCACGGATTCGGGTGGCTGATGAAGTCCTGAAGCGCCACGGCATGAACCTAGATGGAGCTGATCTAGAGCAGGTGGAGCTGGATCTTGAGACCCCTGAAGAGGGTGAGGCCGTGAATTTCAATATCCCCGTGTATCGCGCCGAGGATCAAACCGAATATAATCTGATCGTCACCTATTTCATGGATGACGGCAGCTATGAGATTGATCTAGAGCTGCAGTATGAATGGGAGACCGACGACGAAGATTTTTATCTCGACGACGAGGACGAAGAGTTCTGATATGAAAATCACGGCCGACAATTACAAACTAGTCGCCGCGAAGCTCTACAAGAATCCTGTTTACAATACACGCGAATTTCTACGCGAGGTAAACAGGATTAATAATATTGCAGGTCACTTCATCAAGCACGCTGAAGGTAAAGAGTTTCGTAGCAGGCTGGTCCTTAATGAGTTCATTATTGCTTGTAATTGCTTTGGCACCGAGTTTGTAACCGACACCTTGTTTGTCTTGCTTCCGCCTGAACATCATGCCATCATGATGACCTTCCTTACCACCGTTCTTGGGAATCATCCGATGGCCAGATACGAACAAGGACTCTTCATTCACCAATTCGCCGAGCGGCTACGGTCTGATCTAAAGGAGGCACTAGAATGAGTATTTCCCGATTGACAGACTTTGCCTATGCTCTCCGTATTGTCACCCTGCTATGCACGCCATGGAAAGAACAGGCCGCATATAAACAAGGCATCATTGATGATGAAGGGAATCTGCTGAAGAAGTCCCGCGACCTGAAGACGAGTGAAGAGAAGGACTCGTATACGTACCTTCATCGTATGGTCTTCAACATGAAGCGGGCTCTAGAGAAAGTTCCATTTGGAAAGACATGGACGGCTGCCGCTACGGCTTCCCTTGTTCTTTTGAAAGAGGGTCTTGAGCAGAAGGGTGTAGTTCTATCCGAGGCGCAAATGGAAACAATCAAGGAAGGCATGATGGTAATGAACGAAGACACTCCAGCGAACGTCACGGGTCCAGCAGTGGCGACACATTTGGACGTCCCGTCTTTTAAGACGGTTGTCCGTTGGGTAGAAGAGATTCCACCGAAACTAAATGACGCTTCCATGGAGACTGGGCAAATCGATCCAGTGACGCGGAAGAAAATCAAGGGCTTTAAAGCATTCGTAAATCAGGAGAATAGCAAATGAGTAAACTACCAGACCTAGCTTTCTACAAGGAAGCTTCAAAACAAGCGCATGAGCAGATGGCTTCATATGTCAAGATGATTCCAAATCCTGATAAGAAAGTCATTGAATACTTCAATTCCATTATTAGCCGCGCAGATAAAGCCGCGACTCTGGTGGGTAAAGACCCGCAGCGTGCGATTGACGTATATCTCGGCTCGTAATGAACAAAGCCCCTATCCGTGAGGACAGGGGCTTTTTTGTTTGACAAGTCTTCTTCGCTATGATACTATCGGGGCTCCTACTAGGAGTCTATTTGCTATGGAACAATTATTCATCCAGCAGAAATACCTTTCGTTTGTATCTGGGCAGCTATCGATGTTCAAACAGAAGGGGGCTACCCTATGGAACTGCCGCTGCCCCTACTGCGGCGACAGTGATAAAAGCAAGACGAAGGCACGCGGCTACGTCTATCGGAACAAGGACGGGCTACTGTCCTATCAATGCCACAACTGCGGCGAAGCTCACAAATTCAAGACCTTTCTGCGGTTTATGAACAAGCGGCTCTACGATGAGTATACGCTGGAGACTCTGAAGGGCGACGACTCGAAAGAGCTTGCCGATATCATGAAGCTCCCCGAACACGTAGCAGGCGGGATTGCAAAGAAAGCATGGCAGGCAAAGCTAACCCCTGTGGAAGAGCTATCGCGGATTCACCCTGTACGTGAATACCTGAAATCACGGAAGATTCCGAAGAACAAGCTTTCAAAATTCTGGTATGCGGCAAACTTCCGCGAGTTTGTCCAATCGCTTGGACTTGAACAGGTGGTGCCAGCCGATCCCCGTCTCATCCTCGTAGAGACAAACAAGGACGGGGGGCTAGTCCTCATGATCGCACGTGCCATCCAAGCCAGTGAGCTGCGCTACGTCACGATCAAAGTAGACGAGACGGCTCCGAAACTCTTCGGTTTGAACGATCTTGACCTGAGCAAGCCCGTCTGTGTAGTAGAAGGCGCGATTGATAGCCTGTTCATTCCTAATGCGATTGCAACCCTTGACGCCAACCTGATGGCCTATAAGCAGTGGGATTTGGGGATCAGGAACGCAATCCATATCTGGGATAATGAGGCGAGGTCGGTGAATACCTGTAGAAGGATTGAGCAGGCGATCAATGCAGGCGAGCGCGTGGTTATCTTCCCCAGTGATATCGAAGAGAAGGATATCAACGCGATGGTGTTAGCTGGCGTCAATGTTCTGAAAGTCATCGGCTCGCGGGTATTCAAGGGCGTGCAGGCCATGCTAGAGTTTTCAAAATGGAAACGGGTTGCCAGCCAGCCGAAGGTATGGAAGGGGAAGAGAACGGCCACCACTAAAGCCGTTCGGGGACCGTGGATTCGTTAACAGATAAATGAGGGTATACCCTAAACGGATACCCTCATATGAATATCATCGGCATTGACTATAGTTACACCTCGCCCGCTGTCTGTATCCTAGGCGACTCGTTTGTTAATTCCAGATTTTACTTTTGCAACGCCAAGAAAAAGCATGCAGTAGAAGCTAGGAACTATAAGGGAACATTGATCGAAAAAGGATGGCGCAACGACGCCGAGCGGTATGAGTTCCTCGCACGGACTATCTGTCAGAACATCCAGCCTCACGTGAACGTCGAGACAAAGATCATCATGGAGGGCTATGCCTTCGGTGCATCCGCTGGTCTATCATTCAATATCGCCGAGAATGGAATGATGTTGAAATATCACCTATGGAAGTGTTTCGGCATCTATCCTGAAGTCGTACCTCCGACCATGGTTAAGAAGTTCTGGACTGGTAAAGGTAATGCCAAGAAGGAAGCCATGGTTGAGACCCTTAAAGAGAAAGAGGGGGTTGATATTCTCGAATGGCTTTACATGGATAAGCTGGATAGCCCCGCCCATGATATCGTAGACTCCTATGCGATTGCTCTTTCTGGTGCAGCAGGGATACATAAGGACGCCAATAGAAAGCTAGTTAAATAATAACAGGTTATCAATAAGGGTTCTCTATGGATGCTAAAGCACTCTTGGCAAGAGCAATTGCCATCCTAGACGGCGGCGCTAAGTGGGTGAAATATCGGAACGCGGTGGATGTAAAAGGCAACCCCGTTCCTATAATGTCACCAAGGGCCGTCGCGTGGGATATTTTCGGGGCATTGAAGAAAGCCCATTATGAAAGCGGTAACGACACATGGGAAGAGTTCCATATCGCATACAAGTCAGCCAAGGATAATATCCCCGATGATTTTCATAATAGGGATATTGAGGATTGGAACGACTACGGTGATTTTGCTTCCGCTATTTCAATCTACAGCGGAAAGGGTATTCTTCCGAAACCACCTAAACCCCCTAAACCAAATCCGAACCCACCGACCACGGTTGACGAGGTATTGGGTAGTAAATCGGATACCGCCATTAAATTCCATGGTGATATCCTGATTAAAATTACAAAGACGAATCCGAAGACTCCTAAACGGGTTCTCTCAGGTGCTAACGACGCAGCACTGCTGACAACTGAAAATAATCTGATCGAGGTTGAATAATGGCTGATCCAAAAATTGTTACCATTGATGAGCTACAGGCGGCTACAACCCTGACGGGCAATGAACTAGTCCCAGTGTCAGACGGTGCCACTACGAAGAAGGCGACGGTGAATGAAATCGTTGCCAAGGCTGCTGGCCTGACTCCACAACAATCCCAGAAGCTCAATGATGCCGCTACCACTGCTGAAGTTTCGACGGCAATCACGAATGCTACGAAAGACCTAGCGTCGAAGCAATTCGTACAAGACGAGATCGCCAAGATTCCACAGGGCGGCGGTCAAGCAGCAGAGACCTTCCCCAAATTCATTGCCGCGCTTGAATACACGAATGGACAAGCGGGCGCGAAACCTGCAGCAGGTGCTGCACTAGTCCCTGTTGCCACACTGACGACTGCTGATCTAGGTTCGGTTGATCTAACCCATCCCGATGTTAAAGCTCAAGATAACTGGGTGATGACGCTACCAGTTGCTGGCATGTATATGTGCCAGCTAATCCCGTCCGAACCATCCGAGACTAAAATCTACCTTCATGATTTTCAGGGTACGATGGACGGCTACAAGGGTCCACGCGAAGCCGCAAAAGCAGTTCCTCTTGGCACTGGCTTTAGCTTCATCTTCGGTACGAACATCCCGAATCGGCTTGTTCGCCTACCTCTCGCAACTGTAGGCGAGACCCGCCAGCCCCTGCCTGACATGACCGTAGTAATTACCCAACTGAGCAAAAAATAAAACATCATGAGAGCTACCGAACTAGGAGTGACGCTAGACGGTAGTGACCAAACTGAAAACCTTCGACGGGCCTTCGCCAATCTTCCAGCGGGAGAATTGCTGGAATTTGGTGAGGGCTCAATTACAATCAAGGGTGAGGTTACTATTCCAGCGCACGCACGCGGGATTTACTCGCGTGGCACTAATTTTAAAATCGACGCAAATGAGACACGGAGCGGCTTCCTTTGGCGAAACGCGCACGGCATGATTAGAGGTGGTCGCTTCATCGCAGAAGGAGAGTTCCAACATCATGAAGCAATCATCCATTGCCTTGACCCCAACAAGGTCGATATTCAAGGTATTCGTTTTGTGGGCGCGGGTGAAGATACTCGAATCCAAAAGGGCGCGGCTCTACTCGTCCGAGGCAGGGAGAAACCTGCTTCAGAGGTAAACATCACGGACGTAGGAATCCGATCAAAGATCGGGACAGGTAAAGATATCCCTGTGCCGATCAGGATCGACGGGAGGTTAGACGGGAATGCAAGGTCTACATGGAGAAGCACTCATAGTGCGCTGGTAAGCCCCATCCCCGCATCAAAGGTCCGTGTCAGTCATACAACAGTGGACGGCGGTTACTACGGTGTGATGTTCTCTGGTGTGGTTGATTCAAAGATTAATCATTGCACGTTGCGGAACAATACACGCGGCATCAGCATGCAGGACGGCTCCTGCAGGAACGCGGTTCACTTCAATCGGATCATTGATAACGTCTCCGCTGGTATCCACCTCGCCTACGGTTCATCCTATAACGAGATCGGGTGTAACGTCATTGAAACGATGGTTGCCCATGGTGAAGGTCTACTACAAGCCTACGTAGGAAGCACTCAAAACCGTTTCTTCCTGAACCACACCAAGGTAATCGGCGCAGGTCCAAAGTACCACGCATATATCGGTGTACAGTCGTCCTTCAACTGGATTACAGATAACAAATTTGAAGGGAACTGGCAGCGGGCGTGTATCGGGATTGAAAGCGACTGGGATAGTAAGCTTCCATATCCATATCATCGGGCATTCAATGCTCCTAATGATGACGGGTATGCTTCTCTAGGGATGCGCGACAACGTCCTTTTCAATAACATGATTGACGCAGACCTGCCGCATAAGCTGCTGTTCTCCGAAGTGAACGGTCACGGGAATGTGGTTATTCACGGTGGCTCATATCCTGTAACGACTATTGGAAATCCTGAAATCCATCTTTACAGCGAATATAAACATAATGTGTTGGGGATCAGTCGGGAAGAGCTGCTAGGCTTCTACCGTGATTCGTTAATCAGACTTTGAGGCAGAAATGGCGGATAATTTTTCGACGGTGAAAATCGGGGAGCTACCGAAAGACGAACAGTTGGACGGTAGCGAGATCGTTCCATTGGTGGACGGGGCGCAAACCAAGAAAGCAACCATTGCGCAAATCGTTGACAAGGTGGGCTTCACCCCCGACCTAAAGAACAAGATTAATCAGGCGGCAACTCTTGACGCGGCTACAGGGGTTGCTACTGGTTTGACCAATCAGCTACGCGATGAGTTAAGCCGCCTGATTAATCGGAAGGCTGATAGTTCAGCACTAAGCGACTTTGCAACCAAGGTCGAGCTTAACGCTACGAACATTACGGTCAATGGGAAAGCCGACGCGTCGGCGGTTGCAAAGCTTGAGAAAGCAATCGAAGCGGTGAAGACGACTGCTGAAGGTAACACCGAAGCACTGAAGACGAAAGCTTCAACGACTGAGCTGGCGACGCTTACAGCTACGGTTCAGACGAAAGCTTCAACGGCTGACCTATCGGCTCTATCAACCCGCGTAGGTGCTAATGAGACGGAACTGGGTAAGAAAGCTTCCGCCGAAGACCTGGCGGCTCTTGATCAGAAAGTAACCGCGCTAACGACTACAGTAGACGGGAAGGCAACGACGGCAAGCGTAACCACCCTAAGCGATCAGCTAACCGCGCTTTCAAAACGGGTTGATGGGAAAGCGGATAAAGGAGCCCCACAAGGTCAAGGCCCGACGCTGGATAGCGAGACCCTAGCCAAGATCAATAGCATCGACTCGAAGGCTTCCAAACAGGAGCTACAGGAGCTTGCAAACACTGTTGATACGAAGGCGACTAATGAAGCTCTAGCGGATCTAAAGCGAACGGTTGTCACCCACACCGAGACCTTCAAGACTAACAATGCGCGGATTGAAGGTAAGGCGGAAGCCAGCGCGCTAACGACTGTTCAGAACACGGTAAAGACTCTGGAAACCAAGGTCGGAGGTAAGGCCGACAAGGAAGAGGTCACTGCTCTACAGACATCCATTCTTTCTAAAGTAGATTCTTCCGAGATCGACCGTCTTGAAACGGATATCCAGAAGAAAGCCTCCGCAGAAAACCTAGCAGTCACTGACGCCAAGGTTGCTGGCCATGAAACGGAAATCCAGAAGCTCAAGACGGCCGCCGAGGGTTATGCTACTAAGGAATCGGTTGAAACCCTGAAGACCTCTCTGGGTGACAAGGCTTCCAACTCTTCAGTATCCGAGCTAGGAACCAAGGTTGACGGCCTAGAGGAACGGGTCCAGCGTCTTGGACAGCAAAGCGGTGACGCTACGGAGATTGCAAAGAGCATCCAGAGGCTGGAGGCTTCAGATCTAGCACTTGGAAACAAGATCGACAATAACATTGCCGAGATCAATAAGAGGGCTACTAAGGACGAGCTAGGTGAACTGGTCAAGAAAGTAACCGCTAATGAGACGGCGCTTGCGGGTAAGGCTTCCAAGGAAACGACGGACGACCTGACGGGTAAAGTACAAACCCTACAGACGGCGGTGGCTGGTAAGGCTGAAGCGTCAGCTCTACAGACTGTTAGCGGGAAGGTAACGACGCTAGAGGAAGAGCTTCCGAAGAAAGCTGCCGCTAGTGAAGTATCAATCCTGAAGACTAAGGTAGATGGGCTAGAGACTTCAATCGGTTCCAAAGCAGAATCCAGCACGGTAACGCCGCTGGTTCAGAAGGTTTTCGATCTAGAAACTACAATCGGTTCTAAAGCGGCGGCTAGTGACCTAACAGACCTGAATGCGAAAGTCGGTCGTATCGAATCAGCCCTACCAAATAAGGTTGACGCGGTTACAGGCAAGGGGCTTTCTGCGAATGACCTAACCGACGAGCTACTAGGAAAGATCAACGCAGCAGCCTCCACCACCTACGTTGACGGTAAGCTCGGTGGTGTCCTGAAAGCAGACGGCACCGTTTCGATGACGGGGACGTTTAATGCTGGCGGTCAGAAAATCATCAACGTAGCAGACAGCTATGAGATGGGTCATGCGGCCAATAACAAGGTGGTTAAGGAATACCTTGATTCATATCTGTCATATGCTGATGAGGCTAAGACGAAGTGGGACGCCGAGGACAAGCCGATTGAGAACGTAGGCAATCCGACTGAAGAGCATCATGCCGCCAACCGTGGATATGTGAAAACGGCTGTCCGTGATATTCTCTATCCGACGGCTGATGGATATATCATAGGAGGTCTTCCTTCTTCACCCCATAAGCTGATTAATCTAGCAGCACCAGACCGCGACGACGGTGCAGCCACTAAAGGCTATGTTGATGCGGCTATCCGTGGTATCAATGTCACCTTTGATGGTGATATGAAGCATAACCGTATCCGTCATGTATCCGCGCCGACAGACGCATACGACGCGGCTAACCGCGACTACGTGGATACGAAAGTACGGGAAGCTTCAGTTACTAACCCTGTCACGTATTCAACAACTACAGGCGCGGTGGCAGAGGATAAGCTTTACTACAACACCACGTCGGCGCTAACCCTGAATCGTATCACGCTTAACACGGACTTCCGTGGCGGTATTACCGCGAACTATAACAACAATACGCCATACCTGTCGCGTAATGCTAAACTGGTCCTGACCCGTGGTTTGATGGACCGCGTGTTCAAGATCAATAACGTGGACGCATATACGTCTACGCCACAGGGTTACGACAACGTTCAGTGTATCATCCCTCAAGCCCCGATCCGATCCGCGTATACAGTGACGGCATCACGCGTCCAGCACACGGCACGTTTCACCACGGACGGGGACACGCCGAACTACGCTTACATGAACATGGCGTTCTATCCGACCGCTGGGACTACGGACCTGACTTCGTATTCTAATACAGGCAACAAGATTCTCAACTGGACGGGTAAGGGCTCTTGGACGTTCGAGACAGCGGCTTCCGTAACAGGCGATTCTCATAGGAATAACACCCTGTCCCAGTTCATTTCTACTGTTGAGAACCCAGCACTACCAGGGTCTAATGACCTGTTCGTAACGCGGAAGGTCTTCCAGAAGCTAGTAGAGTGGGCCTTTAAAGCATTCGGTGGTGAGTATCTGGAAGGCTCCTTGCAGCGCGGTCCAGAGGCTGCAGGTGTAGCATTCGGTGCGGCGGGTAATCAGACCCCGTCGGGTACTTTCAGGTGTGTGAAATTCCCCGCATGGCTTGGCGGATTCTACGTCTATGCGGTCTACGTAGGGAACGCTAGGATTAATGGTGGCCTGATGGACTTCTCCATTAGAAACATCCTAAACAAACAGTCAAAATGGAACGCGGCGGTCGGCAGCGTGTTTGCTGGCGAGAGTATGACGGTACTGACAGTCCATCCGACAAACGATATCGTTCGTTTCAAAATTGAGCAGGCTAATCAGACACCGAAAGTCACCTCCGTGTGGTTCATCGGCGCAGGCCAGTGTTAATTAGATAGAGTAGTAACCTATAGGGGTTGACCATCCATGGGCAGCCCCTTTTCTTTATGGAGTTTTGAAATGGAACCGTTGAAGGCAGGAGACTTGGCCATCGTCATCCAAGGTGCTAGAGGTGAAGAATCAAAGAACGTCGGGAAGATCGTAACAGTAGGGAAGACCTACGGTGAATGGCCGCTATTTGGCCGCATTGTCCACATCATCGGGTATCGGCTAGTTCAACTTGACGGGAAGGTGGTATCTGAGTGTATAATTCCTGTGAAGTGGCTGAAGAAGATCGAGCCGCCAAAAGTCAACGCCGAGAAGGTGAAGGAACGTGAAACAGAAATTCATTGACCTGTATATGGGGATCGCGGAGACGGTTGCCCAGACGTCTAGTGCCCGCAAGCTCAAGGTCGGTGCGGTGTGCGTGAAAGATCATCGTATCCTGTCAATCGGTTACAACGGCACACCTCCAGACTATGATAACAACTGTGAGCATGAGACCGACGACGGCCTGACGACTCGTGCTGAGGTCATCCATGCCGAGCAGAACGCAATTTTCAAAATGGCCCGCGACGGTCAGCCAGCCCTGGGGTCTGTGATGTTTGTCACACATTCCCCGTGTATGGAATGCGCCAAAGCCATCAAGACATGTGGTATCCAGACCGTCTATTACCGCAACGCATACCGCTCATCGGAGGGTATCGAGTTCCTACAGAAGCTGGGGGTTGACGTTCAGAAGGTATGAGCGTATAGTTCACTCCATCGACTCATAGGAGTTAAGGACAAATGGACAAAGTTGCCGCAGTCTATGCCGTGAACCGCGACCGTGTGAAACGCCACAAGGCAGGCTACATTGTCGGCTATGCTATTAACGGCATCATTCGCTTTGCAGAGGAACCCATTCTGCATAAGACGAAAGCAGCCGCCGAGCAGATGTCCCGCAACATGCTGAAGCAGTTCCCCGATCAGACTTTCATCGTAGTCAAGATGGAAGGGTATATGTCACACAAAAAGGTGCAGAAATGAGGGATATCGTTCAAATCTCCGCAGTCAAGGGTTATGAATGGGTTGCTGACAACCTCTTCTACTCTGTCCGAGAACAAAAGGTCTTTGAAAGCGGCGCGGACGGGGAACGGTGGTATATCGGCGTCGAACGGAACGGCCAGATTCGTCTGAAAAATAAGGACGAGTATGGATGTCCCTTTACATTGATGAGTAACCTTGTCTCCGCGTGCGTGAACCATGCTCTAGAAGAGGAGAAGGTCGAACGCGAGAAAGTCAATGTCAAGGTCAACACCCTCGGTGGTCTTCACTGGGTGGCTGAGAACTATTACTTCTCCTTGACCGAAGAGAAGCTTTACTACGTCATTGAGAAAGGCGAACGCATCTATCCCGTAGTCCTGTCTCATGGGATGGTTAATGTCGTATCTGGTAATAACGGGCGGCTCTACCCCATTTCAATCGGAATGATTATGAAGCAGCTAGGGATCGCTCCGAAGCCTGTAGAAGACCGTGATGAAATTCCTTCCAAACGCGGCTTCATCATCGGAAAATTGGTCAATGGGGTGATTCGGATTGCCCGCAACCCGAAGACACACCACGACGAAGAGAGCTGTGATAAGGAGCTAGACCGTCTGGCTTCTACGTATCCTGACGTATTCTTCGTCAAGCTGGCCATCCGCGATGTGGTAGTAGGCAAGATGGAAACCAAGGTCACGGTTAGTCGGCTGTAAACACCCGATAGACGGGGTTTACAAACGAAAGCAACCCCGTCATAATGAGCACACTTTCAACACCATTGAGGTACAGCACCATGGCACTAGTAACCCGCATCCAAATCAACCGCCTGAAAGGCTTCGAGCACATCACCTCCGAATACTATGTCGATTCGACTGGCCGCATCCTTTCCGACCGCGACGGGTTCCTCAAAGTCCTGAAAGGCGACATCGAAGACGGTGGCACCTGCCGCTATAAGATGAAGACGGGTGACAACAAGGTCAAGCGCGTGCGCTATAGCGCAATCATGAAGGCCATGATGGAGAACGTCAAATGAAATTCATCTACAAAGCCCGAGGCAACTGGTATGGGCCATATAGCCTGGCCCGCACGCTGAACCCATGGAGAGACCCCGAAGCCGCCGAGGCTTTCATCGAGAAATGGGGTAATCGAATCTCGCGGATCAAGCCGCTTGAAAACCTCTTCGAATGGATCGAATCGAAGCGGAAAGACACGGTAAAGGTGAAGCTCGACCACTGGGACCACTTCGACGCTTACACCGTCATCGCCGCAGCAGCCCTACCGCTACTGAAGGCTATGCGCGAGGACATGCGCGGCTCGGCTATCGTAGATGAAGAGGACGTGCCCGAGGCCGTGACGGCCTATTTGACGGAAGATGAAAAGATCCATGCCCGCTGGGAGTGGGTTGTTGACGAGATCATTTGGGCACTTGAGCAGGTCCAGCCCAACTATGACTGGGAAGAGCAATATTACGATATTGACAAATCGTATGAGCTGCGGGAGGAACACCAGAAGCAAATGGCCAACGGGTTCCGCCTCTTCGGGAAATATTTCACGAATCTTTGGGTCTGAGTATTGACGGGCGGGAAGGGGTCATATAGAATCCTTCCCATAGTCAACCATCAATCGGAGTTCATACCATGGATTACCAAATCGTCGGTTTCAAACTGCGGGTCAACGGCAAGGTGGCGTATGATATCGACGCACTGGACCTGAAAATGGCATATCGCCGCACGGAAGAATTCTTTGGGAACCGAGGTATCGCCCTCCAATACTGCGAGGAGACCCGCTTCAATGCTGGTATGGTCTACCTTGAAGAGGGGTTTGGTACATGGCGGCAGAAGGATAAGATGGTCCTGAAGCTGGCAAAGTACGGTATCCGCTCGGTTCATATCATCCCCGATGGTGAGAACGGTCTGCTTTTCAAATTTAAGGTATGCGGTGTCACCATTGACACTCTGGTAGTGAGGATGTATCACTAATGGGGCGCATGACATGGGGAGGGGACGTAGACCCCGACGACTTCTATGATGACGACTACGACAGCGGACCCATCACCCTGACTTGGGACGAATTCGAGGAAGACGATGGCGGGGTGAAGACGGTCTACGAATACTATGAGGGCGAGAACTCATACCTCTATGAGTCCCTACGCCACGGGGCTGTGGACGACCTTGACACCCTAGCCAAGATGTATACGGGGGCATGGGTTCAATCTGGTGGGCTTGCCAACCTGATCATGAACCACGCCGCCGAACAAGGATGGCTTGACTGGACACTAAAGGATTGACAACGGGACCGCTGGTAGTGTATACTAGCGGTCCTTTTACTATAGAGGAATTTGATATATGGAAATTAAAGCCCGCGTCGTTGCCGATAGCCTAGCGCCGAACGGTAGTCGGATTACCACCTTCGAGCTGGAATATCCCCGACTAATTTTGTCGGAGATGAATACACACAGACAACTTAGCCGTAACACCGCGTCCTCTCGTGCCATTCCCGTCGCCAAGATGATCGAACTCATTCGTAACGATAAAGAAGGGGTTATCGTTCACTGGGGTAAGAACCAGTCGGGTATGCAGGCCAACGGTGAGCTAGATGGCGAAGCACGCACTAACGTCCAAGACGCATGGAACGTTGCAAAAGATATCGCCTGCGACCTCGCCGAGTATATGTCCTCCCAAGGCGCACACAAGCAAATCGTTAACCGTATCCTTGAGCCGTTCCAGACCGTGAAGACCATCGCCACCGCGACGGAGTGGGGTAACTTCTTCTGGTTGCGGGCACACTGTGTTTCTGACGACACCGAAATTCTGACGAAGAATGGATGGAAAAACATCGGTGCTGTTGCGAAGGGCGAGGAGGTGTATAGCTTAAACAGTGATGGTAAATGCGAATTTGCCAAAGTAGTTAATACCGTATCTCATAAGAGTGACGGGGTTGGCTATGCTATTAAAGGGCAATCAACCGACCTTATTATGAGTGAGGGGCATAATGTTCTCCACCTTGACAACGAGAATAGGCTGGTCAAAACCAAGGCAAAGGATCTTCTCGGTCTTAGGGTCAAGGTGAAGAAAAACCAGAACGTTGGGCGTGATGTAGACGAATTATCTACCGAATATGCCAAGGGCTATATTCATGGTTTTGTGCTCGGGAACGGTTGGCTTGGCGCGAGTCCGAAGACTGGAAATTACTCTGTCGTGGCTTGTAAGGGCGGAAAGTCTTCGGATGTTGTATTAGAAAAATATAAGGCATGTGTTGCCAAAGTTTTTCCAGATAATACAATTAATGAAAGAGAAACGTCTTGCATGGAAGTTCGTTTGTATGGTAAAGATCCGTATGAATGGTTTAAGGCAAAAATCTCAAACTCAAGCATTACTAAGACCCTTCCAGACGATTTGTATGCACTTTCGTTTGATAGGTTGATGGGGCTATTCGACGGGTTGCTATATTCTGACGGGAATGTGTTGAATCGAAGCGGTGGGGTGAAATTTTACACTTCTTCTAAGGTGATGGCCGATAAGTTCCAAGAATTGTGCTTACTAATCGGGTATTCTTGTTCCGTTGCGGTTGACGACAGAATTGGAATTGTTTCCAAAGGAATCGATTCTAATGGGAAGGAATATAATATCATTACCAAGAATCTGTCATATACCTGTCACGTCAATTATTCGAGAAATGAGCCGCTTTTGAAAACACCTGTCACTAAAGTCGCTTATGATGGGATGTTTAAGTGCGTCACCCTTGATAAGAACGGAACGATTTATGTCCGACGGAATGGTAAAGCTGTATGGACGGGGAATTGCGAGGCCCAGCCAGAAATCCAAGAGCTGGCCCGCAAGATGTATGCTGCCCGTGCGGCCTCTACCCCGATCAACCTAGAGGTCGGCCATTGGCACACCCCATACTTTGAACAGGGCTACTGGACACCTGATAGCAAGTATGACCGCGACACCGCACTCAAGGTCTCGTCCTCATGCTGCGCACAGGTCTCCTATCGCAAGCGGGACGACACGATTGAAAAAGCCGAACAGCTCTATGATCGCCTAGTGGGGGCCTCCCGCAAACACTCGTCGGCTTTCGAGCATTGCGCCTCGCCGATGAATGGCCAGATTGGCCAGCTAGGTGTCACCCATAAAGACATTCATGGGAATCTATGGTCTGGTAATTTCAAAGGCTGGATTCAATATCGACAACTAATCTGGGGCCACACCCTGAACGGTGAGTGGACGCCAGATATGGAAAGCATGTAATAGTTCACACAAAGCCCCTAGCGGAATTGACTCCCCTAGGGGCTTTTGCTATCATGCTTTCATTCCTTCAACGGAGAACCTCCAAATGAAAAAGATCGGTTTCAGCGGCGCGCATCGGACGGGTAAGACGACTCTGGCACGGGCTTTCGCAGCACGGAACGGTCTCCCCTTCCACGAGACCAAGGTGACGTCCACCTTTGCCCAGCAATCGGCCCGTGCCATGGAATCCATGACTGGCCCAGAAGGCTTTAAAGCCCGACTCGCCCAGCAAGAGATGATTACGCATCATATTGCGAAAATCCTGATCTATAGCGAGTCGACGGCAGTCTTTGATCGGACAATGCTCGACGTATATGCGTACAGCACGTACTATCTCCGCCAGCAAATGAACACCTTCGACCATGACGGCAGCCATATCGAAGCCCTATACAGACTACTGGGCGAGGTGGTCCGACGGATGGTCCTGCAGGACTTCACCTTCGTCATTCAGACAGGCATCCCGTATCATGAGGACGCTACGAAGGCAAGCCAAGAATCCCAGCAAATCATCAATGACCTGATTGTGAAGGCCGCCGAAGCATACCTGCCAGCAAACCGCTACTTTGTCATGCCGCAAGAAATCATCTCATTTGACGAACGCATGGAAGTGGTGTATGATGTCTGCAAGACATTGAAACTCATCAAGGGGTAAGCAAAATGATTATTGTACGACGCAGCGGGGCCGTAGTGAACGGCCATGAGTATCAGCATGAAGAGGAAGCACGGGACATCTTCGGACGCCTTCATGCGGGGATGATCGGCAAAGCGGTTCCCGTCCTACAGACCCTTTCAAAATCATCACGGGCCGTCATCAATCTGTATCACAACGAGGGGCAATACTACATCAGCCGCCGCTCATCTACGGATGATTACGAGGTCTTGCACTCGATCAATAGCCGACTGGCTGCAATCGAACAATACTGCCTGCTGGTAGCAGGGGAGGTATGAACCATGTTCATCAAGCTCCGCGACTATTCGCACACCTTCGAGGGCGTGACATTCTTCAACCAAGCGCAATACGACAAGTTCTGGTTCCTGATGAAGAAGGTCTACAACGAAGGTCGTACAAATGATGTTCACCTAATGGGTTGCATCACCTATCGTCGGTCTCTGGAAGAGAACGCAAGCCTCTATGACGACGTTGCCACCACGCTGAATCATGCGATTTACGAAAGCACGAAGGAGGACGGTCCGCAGAACACCCTCTTCCGCGTGACTTTTCAGAACGACGAGCCGCTGCTGGTACATCGCAAGGGATATAACCTTCAGAAGATGAAGGCCATTGCCCCCATGGTTATCTCCAACGTGGAAGATGGTGCACTGGCCGAGCTGGTTCGAGATGAAAGCGGCCACGCACTATACCTGCACTCGAACAACTTCGACGGTCATCACTATGAAAAAGCGGTGCGTAAAGCCATTGAGCTTTTCTATGACCGCTGCGGGACTAGTGTTTCTGCAATCCCATTCAGCGAGAACATGCCGCGCCTAATTGACGCCATGGATAAGGATTGCCCCGAGAAATATCTGGTCAACCACGTGAAGTATATGGTCCGCGACGATCATATTGCTCTCGCGGTTCCGTATAGTGAGACCATGTCGGCGGTGGCTGAACTGGCGAACTGCACACCCTTCCGTTTCGACGACGAGCTGCTGATCGTGAACATCTTCAACCCATCACAAGCAGAGGCTAAATGCTTGTATGACAATCTGCGGGCCTTCCGTCGATTCAAAGAGGAGATGAAGAAATGGCAATGAGGAAATGGTATTGGTCTCCCGACCAGAAAGAATGGGTTGAAGTCCCGTCACCTGAATGGTTGGACTTCCTAGAGTATACCGAGGCCGAAGAGAAGCCCACGTCCCCTCCACCAAAGCGGGCAACTGTGAACGGCATCACTTTCGAGGTACCTGATCCGAAAGCGGTTAACGACGGGGAGCTTTACTATATCCCGAATCTGCGCTATCCTCTGAACCCGTACACTGGTATCTGGCCAGCAACAATCCATGAAGAGACGGCTGGACTGATTCATAAGAACAGACAGGCGGCGGTAAAGCATGCTCTTGCTCTTCTGGCTTTCAACAAAGCAACTCTTGACGCATTGAAGGATTGATAATGAGTTTTCAAAACCTAAGCGGGATGATGTTTGATGTGGAGACGCTGGGGCGTCGTGCAGGTTGCGTCATCCTGTCAATTGGTGCGGTTCGATTCGATATTGATTCAAAAACGATTAGTGATGAATTCTACGTCACCATCGATGCCGCCGATTCCAAAGCCCACGGGCTACATACGGACCCCGAAACTCTGGAATGGTGGAAAGGTCAGCGCCCCGAAGCTTTGAAAGAGGCTATCAGGAACGCACTACCAGCCAAGGAAGCCTATAACAAGTTCTATGTGTATGCCCAGCGTTTCAAAGGGCAGAAAGTGTGGGCTTGGGGTCCGCAGTTCGATGTGGTGAACGTGGAAGCCGCGATGCTGCAGGTCATCGGCCATGCGGCCCCGTGGAAATACTGGGATGTAATGGACGGTCGGACCCTGCAGCACCTCCTTAACATCCAGATTAAGCGGGACGAGAACAAGCATCATAATACCTTGGAGGATGCCCGCGAGCAGGCGCAATATGTCATTGAATGCCTCAACCCGTGAAGAATTTCACTTGATTATTGATCTTGAGGGAGGTACTATAACGGCACCTTCACAAGAGGACACCGACATGCAATGGATTACTGATGTGAACCCTGAGCAGCCCATCGTAGACGACGAAAACTACGTGGAGCGCCCCGCCGACGAGTTCGACAACGAGATTCTTCTCTGGAAATTTGAAAAACTTCAAGAGCTGATGAAAGAGCTCCCCATGGATGAGGTCGTAGACGGCGACTTTACGATCCGCCAATGGCACGGATGGGAGCTGATCGAATCCGAGGGGTATGTCAGTATCCACCGCGTCGAAACCGAGTCGTTGCACGATATCAGGTGGTCGGCTACGTTCATGGGTGACAAGGTCTACCTGAACGGCATCTATGAAAACGAATTCTTCCACCTCAACCCTAATATCATTTTGTGAGATGCACCATGGCAAAATCAGTTGTTATCCCCAGCTCCCCAGAAGATCAGAAACGCATTAAAAACTGCCTGCAGACGATCAGCGACAGCTATACGCGAATCGAAGCAGAGAAAGACCTGATCAAGGACGAGATCGCCGCACTGGCCGAGGAATTCGAGATTCCTAAAAAGTTCCTTGCCAAGATGGCGCGCACCTTCCACAAGCAGAACTATCAAGACAACGTAGACGAGCAAGACGATTTTGAACAGCTCTACGAGGCGGTTGTCAAGCCAGAGGTGCAGTGATATAATGAGGGGCAGATTCCGATAAGGGGTCTGCCTCTTGTCGTTTGTAAATACGATTAAACCACAACGGAGAACAGACGATGCCTGTATCCAGCAAAGCGAAGGCGTTTTACGAACGCTTTCAAAAGGAACATATCTACATGACGTGCAGTAGAGTCACGCCATGGGCGGAAGGTGAGGCACGGACACTGAAAGACAGTGACGACATTTTTGCAAAGAAGGTCCAGCCGCAGGTCGTGAGCTATGTCATCGGTCCGTATAAGGTCTGGTCCGAAAACGGGGTGTTTGAAGAGGGCGACCTAGTCTTCGGTGCATCGCAGGACGTAATATGGCGTTTGAAATCCAAGGGATTTGGTGCTGGTGGTGTAGAGCCGCGCTACACGATTCTGGAAGAGGTGACGACTTCGGATGGTTGTGTATGGGAGTTCATCCAGAAGGTTGATCTAGATTCTCTAGGGACTTTCTATGATTCGAACTGGCTACCAGTCACCCCTGAGACCGCCGACAAGATGAACGCGACTCATGTTGCCGTCTCCGTTGGATTCGGCCCCAGCGACGTGGACTACGCGGTGCGCTACTATGGTGTGCGTCTTGTTTCGATGGACACGGAAGGAGAACGGTTCCTGCCCCGCATGAACGACTGCTATACTGGCGTAGACCCCGAGTTTCGTTCTGGTGAGCGGCTAACATGGAACGGCGGTAGCGGTACATTCGTGCGCTGGTCTGAAAAGGATCAGATGGGCCTGATCAACATCGAAGGCAACCTCCCCAGCGATCAGCTAGTAACGTCTGAAAGCGGGAAGACCGTGCATGTCATGATGCCGTCTTCCCCGAAGCAATACGACATTGAAGCTCTGGCTTCTTATCCTATGGAGCACGGGGATGTAGTCGGGTTGGAAACTAACTGGCACTTCCTGATTTTCAATCTTAAAGACTAGCCGTAAATACGTTAGTCTATTACTAACCCTTAAGAGTCCAATATGGCCGAGAATTTCAATACAAAGCCGTACTTTGACGACTACGACGAGAAGAAGGGGTTCCACAAGATCCTCTTCAAGCCGTCATATGCCGTCCAAGCGCGGGAATTGAATCAGCTACAGGAAATCCTGCAGCAGCAAATCAGCCGCGTCGGAACCCATCTATTCAAACAGGGCTCCCTCGTGCTAGGACAAAGCAAGCTAAACAGCGACGCACAATATGTCCTGCTGAAGAATGTTGACGGTGACACTGAGCTGATTAAGAAACTGGAAGGCGCGAAGCTCACCCAAGACGTAGACGGCAATTCTCTTACCGCTACGGTCCTGATGACGAAAGCCGAGGGCGATCTAGTCCTAGCAGTTGTCCGCTATCAGAACAGCGCGACGAAGACTGTAGCAGGTGAGGTCCAGAACGTTACCGCGTTTTCAAAAGACCTAGCTCTAGAGGTCGTCGATCAGCCAACGATTAAAGTAGCGGTTGCCGAGAAAGGTCAGAACAATGAACCTGCAACTGGTCCTGCTATTTTCCTAGTCGTTGAAAGGGGCGTCTTCTACATTGACGGCTACTTTGTCTACACCCCACGTCAGCAAACCCTGATCGGTTGGAACAAGGTCAAGACGCTATCTGCTAAAGCTGGTTTCAGCGTGGAGAAGGGCATTAAAACCGCCTACGATGATAAGACCCTATTTGACAATGCAGCGGGTTCACCCAACGAAGCAGCCGTAGGCGCGGATCGTTTCTATATCGGACTAAACCTAGTGACGACTGGTCTCGATGAAGAGGCAGCGGACTTCATCGAGCTAGTGCGTTATGAAGACGGCTCGCTGCGGGTTGCCAAGCTGAACACCCAATACAATACGCTGGAAGACACCCTAGCACGTCGGACCTATGATGAAAGCGGCGACTATGCCGTGCATGGTCTGGATATCCGCGTGGTTGACCACCTGAAAGACAACGCTCACCCCACTGGTTTCAAAACTAAAGAGGAAGGCGGCGATGATAACAAGCTGGCAATTGAAATCACGGCGGGTAAAGCCTACGTCAAGGGCTATGAAGTTGAGAACCTGGCCTCCCTGTATCTGACGGCAGACAAGGCCCGCACGACTGATAGCGTCAAGGTCGCGACCAACGTCATTCAGTCAAATGAGAACGGGGAATATGTTTACCTCGCCCCAGGCAACCAGTTCATCGACATTTCAAAACACCCGATTCTTTGGCTTACCACGGGTCAGGAAAACACGGCCGATATCATGGGCTACGTGATTCCAAAATACGTAGAAGCTATTAGCATCAGCGGCCAAACCATCTTCAGGCTCTTCGGTTCATTCCACCTGTCTCAATCGCAGACCTATGGATGGCAGCATCTAGGCGGTTGGAAACTGGATGACCTACGCAACGGCCCGATCCTGCAAAAGGTGACGCTACAGAACGTGGTGTCAACTTTCAAAGTAGACGACGGCCTACCTCTCACCTCCCATAGCGGCTGGACCCCGTATGCTTGGGATCGCGCTAACAGCCACCTCTTTGTGAAGAAGAGCAAGGCTGCAGCCCCGTTTGATAAGTCGGTTCAGGTTCAGAAAGCCCCTGCTAGTGGTTATGCTACGGGCATCCGTCAGAAGGAATCCTATGCTGACGGGACGGGCGATCTAGTAAAAATGGACGTTGCTAACGTCAAGACGACGAAAGACGCCGCTGGTAACTTTGAGCTAACGACTCCGATGGGCTTCACTGCTACGATTCGGACTAATGCACAAGGCTACGGTGTATATGATCATCTTGGTAATGGTGTGTTTGTCGGTCGTCCTGTAGCAGCGCACACGGGCGTAGACAATGCTTATTTCTCGAATATCGTTAACATCGAGAACGACGGCAAACGGCTTGTCATCAATAACGTCCAGTATCCTAACGCCACGTTTAGCATCAGCGCCCAGCTACAGAAAGCGGTTAGTATCCGTAGCAAGACCCTTGCAGAAGGCTTCACCCTGATCAAGTCCCCGTCTGACCGTCATATGGTCCTTGCGCATAAGGACGTGTATAAAATCAAGCACGTATACATGAGCAAGAACAAGACGACGGAGCCGAAGGACACTGATACGGATGTTGCCCAGTATTATGAGCTGGTCAATAACGATACGCTGGACTTCTATCAGAATACGCTCCTGAAGGCTAAAGCTGGTTTCGCCGCCCCTGCTGGTCAAATCAAGGTCGTCTATGAGTATTTCCTGCATAGCGCAGGCGAGGCATTCACGGTAGACTCCTATGAATCCCTGAAGGATAACCCGACGGACGATAACGACGTGACCCATATTGGTCGCATCCCAGTCTTCCGCACGAAAGAGAAAGCTTATATCCTGAGCGACTATCTGGACTTCCGCCAGTCTCCGCGTGATGGCTTCTTCATTCTGAAAGGCCAAATCAAAGAGGGCGAATCCCTGATCAAGCTTGAACATGATTACAGCAATGTAATAGGTGTAGCATCGCGGATTCATGCGGACGGATTTGATACGGATACCATCGTCAATAGCGTAGACAAGGACGGTATCACGGCAAGCAAGAACGCAAGCAAGACCGCTACGGTCTATGTTGTGGTGAACGGTAACGGTGTTGCTTCGGCAGCCGAACCATTCAGTTCTGCACTAACGACATGGAGCGCGGTAGCAGGTCAGTCAATCGTATATGACGCGAGCTACTTTGTTGACCGCTGGGACCGTGTGGTATATTACAAGAACGGTGAAATTAAGTACGTCTATGGCGTGCCTGGGATTACGCGCTACCCTGATGTTCCCGTAGACGCCATGTCCCTTGCTACATTGATCGTTCCCGCATATACACGCGAGGCAGCATACGTCAAGTATGTTAAGGACGATAACCGTCGCTACACCATGCGTGATATCGGTCAGCTTGAGCGCCGTATCGAAAACTTGGAATACTACACCACGCTAACAATGCGTGAGCTGGAGACCAAGGACATGAAGATTACGGACACCGCAGGTCTTGATCGATTCAAATCGGGCTTCTTTGTTTCCGACTTCAGCGACTTCGGTGTGTTCTCTCCATTTGACGGCGGCTTCCAAGCTACCCTGATCCCTGAGAAGAACATGCTTGGTGCGATGGAGTATAGCGAATCAATCGGCCTGAAGCTGGATCGAAACGCATCGACCAACTATGTGGTTAAAGGCGGCAAGGTCTTCCTACCATACAGCCACGTCGTAGAGATTGAACAGCCGTATGCTACTACCACGGAAAGCATCAACCCGTATCTGATCATCAAATGGAATCCCCAGATGACGATGACACCTGCCTCCGATTCATGGATGGAGACCAAATGGGAGCCGACGGTTACTAACGTCACTAACCTGACGAAGACGCAGACCCGTGACGTAGTGGAGAACAACTGGCGCGTGCAGCGTGTATCGCAATCCCAGATTGCATCGCAGTTCGCTGGCTGGTCTCAAATCGGTCCTACTAACCGCAACATTAGTACGCTGGTTAACTATCGTGAATCCGTCACTAGTGTGACGCAGACGCATGAACGCAAATTCACGCGGTTCCTAGGGAATAGCATTATCCCCTATATGCGTAGTCGCGTTATCCGCTTCACGGTGAAGGGCGCGAAACCTAACACCCGATACTGGGCAACCTTCGACGCTACTGACGTCAATCAATGGTGCCGTCCTGTAGGCGGTCAATGGGGCGCGGCTCTAATCAGCGACAATATGGGAACGGTAGAAGGCGAGTTTGAGCTACCACCTAACACGTTCAGCTCAGGTACGAAGACTTTTGCCCTAGCTGATGTCAACGTCCTGAAGTTCCCCGATACGGCAACCGAATGCGAGGCTTCCGCTAACTATCGATCCACTGGTGTTCTGGTGACGATGCAAGAGCAGATTGATCGCACCAACGTTACTACGAATACGATTAATCGTATTAACAGCGTATCGCGTGTAACGGTGGTGAAGGACGGCAATTCTAATCAGTTCGATTTGGGCTTTAACCGTCAGCAGCAGGTAGGCGATCCGCTTGCACAATCTTTCTTCACCAAGGATATTCAATCGGCGGGCATGTATGCTACGAAGATCGACCTATTCTTTGAGACGAAAGACCCCGAAGCCCCCGTGTTCATTGAGCTACGCGAGATGGTGAACGGCATGCCTGCTAGTGAACGTATCGCTGGTACGATGGTTGCGGTAGCTGCTGCAGACGTCAAAGTTTCAAAAGACAGCACGGTAGCAACGTCATTTGAGTTTGACCATCCAGTGTGGCTGCCTAGCGGCAAAGAGTTCTGCATCGTTGTATTTGGCGATAGCGCAAAGTACCGCGTCTACATCAGCCGCATGGGCGAGAAGGTGATTAATGAGGACCGCATCGTAGGCCAGCAGCCTTCCATGGGGTCCTTGTTCAAATCACAGAACGCCACGACGTGGACCCCGTTCCAGCTCGAAGACCTGAAGTTCCGTATCCACCGCGCCAAGTTCAATACGTCGGTATCTGGTGACTGGAAGTTTGAAAACAACGGAAAGGCAGCAACCCGCAAGGTTCTCCTATCCGCCTTCCGCACCACGGCAGGTAGCAGGTTCCTGACGATTGAACATCCTAACCACGGTATGGCGGTAAATGATATCGTCAAGATCAGCGCCGAATCAGCTGTTACCATGATTGCGGAAAGCGCGGACGCTGCAACGATCTTCAACGGCATCAGGATGTCGGAGGTCTACGGTAATCAGATTGTCAAGACGGTTAATGGAATCAATAGCTACACCATCGAGGTAGCAACCCCCGCGTCTGTGACTGGTAAATTTGAGGACGTTGGCCGCTACGTCTACATCGAGTCCAATATCAACTATAATCAATTCCGTCTAGTAACCGATACATTCAACCCACCCGAGGCTGAAGTTCGTTACTTCGCCAACCTGATTACTGGTAAGGACTTCGATGGTGGTCAGACGCCGAAGGTCAAGCTCGCCGAGTTCCAAATCAAGGACAAGGACGACAACGCGTTGCAGGATGTTTGCCTAGTCCAAACAGCCGATAACGAAACGTCCAAGTCAATGATGGTACGGTGCGCGGTGAAGACTGGCAATAACTACGTGTCTCCAATGATGTCACTGGACGACAATAACGTAGTGGTGGCTTCCCTAGCATTGAACAAGCCTGATAATGACAAGGAAGAGCAACCCGAAGGTGGTGTTGCTGCTAGTAAGGTGATAACGCAGACTATTCGCCTGAAGGCCGCATCCGATACTCTCCGCGTATACACGTCAGAGAACAAGGCTACTAATGACGATATCGAGGTCTGGTATCGCACGGCTGTTAACCGCGACATTGAAACGAAAGGCTGGACGAAGATGGAACCCGTCGCGTCGCAGGTGGCCTTCGACAATGACACGTTTACAGAGCATGAACGCCGCGTAGAGGGTATTCCTGAGTTCGATGAGTTCCAGCTCAAGATTGTTTTGAAAGGAACCAACTCGGCACGTAGGCCATCTCTTAAAGAGCTACGCGCCATCGCTGTAGCAGGCTAATAGCTCTAGGTTGTAATGCACTTGTAGTAATAGACAAAACCCCGTCACTAAATCACTAGTGGCGGGGTTTCTTTTTTTTGGATGAATGAAATGGATATCAAAGTAAAAGACCATGATGACGTGGTTAGGGATAGCAGCACTGGTGTTATCCTGAACATTGATGAGGAAGAGCTGCAGCGGTACCGTAAACGGAAGGCGGACCTATTACGGGAGCAGGATAGAGAACGCGAATTCCAGACCCTCAAGAATGAGGTGAAGGATATGCGTGCCATGCTGACGGAAATCTACAAGGCCATGGTCAATAAATAACCAGATAGAATTCTATTCAGAATTTCAACTTCCTTTGTACAAAGAGGTCTATAATGGCATCATTTTCCCTATCGCCGAGCGTAGAGGTTAAAGAGACCGATCTAACCCTGATCGTTCCAGCCGTCTCTACGTCAATCGGTGCTTTCTCTGGTGTATTCCAGTGGGGGCCTGTTAACGAAGCCACTGTTATCGATAACGAGAAAACCCTGGTCTCCGTCTTTGGTGAACCCAATGATGAGACGGCTACGGACTTTCTAACCGCTGCTTCCTATCTGGCCTACAGCAACAACCTGCGTCTAACCCGCGTAGTCGGCCAAGCTGCACGTAATGCCCATGACGGTGGTACCGCTCCCCTGATCGAAAACACCGACGACCACGAGGCTAAAGTTGACGGCCTAACTGGTGTGAAGTTCGCCGCCAAATATCCTGGTGCGCTTGGCAACAGCCTCCGCGTTTCATTCGCCGATAGCGCAACTTTTGAAACGTGGAAATACCGCGATCTATTCGGCTCCGCGATTACTCAGAACAAGGTCGGCTCCTTCAATACAACGGATGCTAAGGTAACTTTCAAAGGTGCTGTTACATCCGCTAACCTAGCTGTTGGTGCCGTGGTTAAGGGTGTTGGTATCGCTGAAGGTACACACGTCAAAGCCATCACGTCAGCCACCGAGATCGAGCTGGACAAGACCCCGACCGCCGAAGGCACGGACACTGCCCTAACGTTCACCACCTATACTGGTGCCCCTGCTACGTCCTCATATGTCGCTTCAAAAGGCGGCAAGAATGATGAGCTTCACCTAGTGGTGGTGGATGAGCTAGGCAAATGGTCTGGTCAAGCTGGCACGATCCTTGAAAAATATCAGGGTCTATCCAAAGCCCGCAATGCCAAGGATTATCAAGGTGCGCTGAACTATTATGCTGACGTTCTAAACCGCACTTCAAAATATGTCTGGTTCGGCGGTACGCATGAAGAAAGTTCCTTCGGTAAGGATGCTACCAGCACGTTTGGTTCACTAACCGAAGCATATGATAAGCCCCTGCTGAACGGTAAAGATGACAACGGAGAAGGTGTTACCGTTGGCGACCGCATCAAAGGCTATAATGTTTTCCAGAAGGCCGAATCTATCGACGTTAGCCTAGTAATCGTTGCTGGTCTGGATAGCGCAGCCGATCAAGCTACGCTTTCAAACTACGTCATTGAGAACATCGCCAACTATCGTAAGGACTGCATCGCGCTAGTTTCCCCGAGCAAGAATGCGGTGGTCGGCAATAAAGGCGGTGAGCTACAGGCCGTTCTAAACGACCGCGCTGCTCTAGGTTCCACGTCATATGCCGTCATGGCCTCTAGCTGGAAGCTGATGTATGATCGTTATAGCGACCTGAATCGTTGGGTTCCGCTAAGCGGTGATATCGCTGGCCTGTGCGCCAATACTGATAACGTTGCCGATCCTTGGTTCTCGCCTGCTGGTCGCAGTAGGGGTCTGGTAAAAAATGTGGTGAGGTTGAGTTTCAACCCAGGGTCACTAGCCGAGCGGGATAGTCTTTATCAGAACAGTATCAACCCTGTCACCAGCCAAATTGGCGAGGGGGTGATGCTTTATGGTGACAAGACGCTACAAAGCAAACCCAGCGCATTCGACCGCATCAACGTCCGTAGACTCTTCATCGTGCTAGAAAAAGCCATTGCCACGATGGCCAAATACGTCATGTTTGAGTTTAACGACGAGTTCACCCGTAGCCAGTTTGTTGCTCGCGTAGAGCCGTATCTGCGTGAGGTTCAGGGACGTCGGGGCGTCACAGACTTCCGCGTACAGTGCGACGCAGTGAACAATACCCCCGAGGTGATTGATTCCAACGGCTTTGTAGCGGATATCTACCTGAAACCGAGCCGCAGCATTAACTATGTGACCCTCAACTTTGTGGCAACCCCCACGGGTGTCAATTTTGAAGAGATTGCATAATCAGTAGTAGATACAAGAAAGCCCCTAACCGAAAGGAAAGGGGCTTTTTTAGTTTAAATACTGAAGTGTACATTTCTCTTTTCAAAGAGGTTATAACCTATGTCTCTAATGGAATTTAAATCGGTGTTTCAGGGCGGTGCGCGGCCGTCTCTATACCGTGTCTCACTAAGCTTCCCCGCTGGTGTACAGGGCGCTAATGCCCGTAAGGCCGAGCTGCTGTGCAAGGGAGCCCAACTGCCTGCTAGTAATATTCCTGCCGTGCCTGTTTTCTATATGGGCCGTCAGACGTATGTGGCTGGGGATAGATCCAGTGAAGAAGTGCAATTGACGTTTATCAACGACGTCGACTTTGAGCCGCGCACTAGTTTCGAGAAGTGGATGAACCTAATCAACGGTACCCGCTCCAACCTAGGTGTGGTGAACCCGAACCAATACAAGACGGATATCGTTGTAACAGCCCTTGGTCGCGACGGTAAGGTTCTAAAGTCCTATAAGCTAGAGGGATGTTTCCCGACCAACGTTAGCGCGGCCGATCTATCCTATGATTCAACTGACACCGTAATGGAACTTACGGTTTCGTTGAGCGTAGACTTCTGGACGAACGAAAGCGTACAGTAAGCATTTGTGAAGTAGTTCACTGGAGCGGGCTTGACGGTCCGCTTTTTCTTTGGTATACTACAAAATTCACTAACCTTTAAGTTATTGTCATGTTTGAGAATTGTTTCACGGAAAACGGTAAATGGAACCCCAACAAGGCAAAGGACGTCCCTGCCCCCGATGGGTTTCCAGATAAGAGAACCGCCGCATACTGCGAACTCCACAAAATCGAACCAAAACGGTGCGGTGGCTGTGGGAAAATTCTACCGATTGAGAGCTTTAGCAAGGGCTGGGTTAAACACTGCTGTTCTTACTCATGTGTATGGAAGTCTGATTCATTAGAAAAGCGCAAGAAGACGAACATGGAACGGTATGGGGATACAAGCCCGTTGGGTGGTAAATCTAATGTCAGGGAACTGGCTAACGAGAAATTCCGAGACCCCGAATACATTAGACGACGGGTTGAGAAAGTCAAACAGACTAGTATGGAAAAGTATGGCGTAGATAACCCTTCTAAAGCCCCAGAGGTGATAGAAAGAATCCGCCAGACTAACCTAGAAAGATTTGGGGTGGAGTGGTCTTGGCAAAGTGAGCATAACAAAGAGCAAATTAAAAAGACACTCATGGAACGCTATGGAGTTGATCATAGCAGCAAGATTGACGGGATTGCTGATAAGCGCCGTCAGACCAATCTAGAAAGATATGGTACATCTAACCCGAATCAGAACGAAGAGGTTAAAGCCCTAGCGCGCAAAACATCATTGGAACGATACGGGGTTGAACATTGGAGTAAGGACCCCAAGGCGGTTGAGCGTAGAAAGGAGACGTTCAGGGGTCTGTATGGGGTTGAGAACCCAGCGGAACTAAGGTCGTTCGGTAGCGAGAGGTGGCTTAATAAATTCACCCCAGAACAACGTATTCTTTTTGATGACATAGAGCTTTTCCGCAAAGAGGTTTCCGAAAACAGTCTAATGTCCCTAGCTCGCAAATACAAGATAACCGAAGAGGGTATCAAGTTCATGGCGGAACTGAACGGCATTGAGTGCGGTGGATATAAGACGAGCGGGTTAGAGACCAAGGTTGTGGAGTTCCTGAAATCTGAGGGTATTGATGTTGAGCGAAGTGTAAGGACGATTCTTGAAGGCGGCCGCGAGATTGATATTCTGATTCCGTCTGCTGGTGTTGGGGTTGAGTGTAACGGCAACTATTACCACTCATACAACCCAAATGATTCTATCGGATTGAAAGATAAGAACTACCACAGGAAGAAAATGGAGGCCGCCGAAGTCGCTGGTGTCCGTCTCATGCAATTCTTCGAGGACGAGATTAACGATAAATTTGATATCGTCGCTTCCATGATCCTTAACGCGGCGGGCAAGTCCGAAAAAATCCATGCCCGCAAGACCGAGGCAAAGATTATCGATTCAAAAACCGCACGTGCTTTCTGCGAAGCAAACCACATCAACGGCTATACGCAGTCCAGACTGCAAATCGGTCTATACCACGGTGATGATCTTGTGTCCGTTATGACTTTCTCCCCGTCTCGATATGAGAAACGACAAGGTGCGTGGGAAATTGTCCGTTTCTGTTCCATTCTGAACCATACGGTGGTCGGCGGTGCATCAAAACTTATCGCGGCTGCCCGTAAACACGTTGGCCAAGAAATGGAATGTCTTCTAACCTATGCCGATCTGATGCACGGTACGGGTAACGGTTACAAGGCATGCGGTTTTAAAGAAATCGGCAGAACGGAAGTTGGTTATTTCTGGTATGGGAGGCATGTAAGAGAATCTCGCCAGAAGTATCAGCGCCATAAGCTAGAGAAGGTCTTTAATGAGACCTTCCCCAAAGAGATGACCGAAAACGACATCATGTTTTCCAAAGGGTATAGGAAGCTCTACAACGCTGGAAATGCTAAATTCATCTTGGAGTTCTGATCGGAAGGCTGCCCTAAAAAAGCAGCCTTTTCTTTGTCCATTAAATAACCATTAACTATCACTAACCTAATGTGACTCGATTATGGCAATGTTCGATTTTTTCAGCCAGTTCGGCAAAAAACAGGAAAAGGCGCTAGAGGAACCCGAGATCAAGGACTCCTCCTTCGTACCGCCAACGGTTGACGATGCCGTCATTATCGAGACAGGCGGTGTAGTGGCCCGCTCTATCGACTTCGGCACAACGACAAACGAAACTAACGAGGTAGAGCTAATCAACGCATGGCGCGAACTAGCGTCCCGTCCTGAGATTGATTATGCGATTCAAGAGATCGTAAATGAGGCGATTGAGACAGACTATTCCAGCTACCCCGTGGACATTGAGGTCCCCGATGAATTGAAACTACCCAAGAAGGTAAAGGACAAAATTCAGGAGGAGTTCCTAGAATGCCTGAAGCTGCTTGAATTCAATCGGACGGCTACTGATAAATTCCGCCAGTGGTACGTAGACGGTCGGATGCTAATCCACCTAGTCCTAGACCCCGATGATAACACCAAGGGTATCACATCCATCCGTATCATTGACCCTCGTACTATCCGTAAGGTAGTGGAGACCGAGAAGGTCAAGCTAAAGAATGGGATCGAAGTTGATAAGGTAAAGGACACCTACTTTGTCTATACGTCCTCTTCTAACGGCAAGTCCGCCAACCTTCTGGGGCGGCAGACGCAATCGATTAAAGTTCACCCCGACGCCATCGCCTATGCAAATAGCGGCGTGTTCCGTGATAAGGGCGACGGCTCAACGATTGCAATCAGCCACCTCGATAAGTCCCTGAAGGTCGCTAACCAAATGAAGCAGCTGGAGGATAGTCTTGTAATCTATCGTCTGGCCCGAGCACCTGAGCGTCGTATCTTCTACGTGGACGTTGGCAACCTCCCTCGCACGAAAGCGGAACAGTATCTGAATAGCGTCAAGAATAGTTTTAAAAATAAAATGACCTATGATACGGTAACTGGTGAGGTGAAGGATAGCCGCCAGACCATGTCGATGCTGGAAGATTATTGGCTTCCGCGTCGTGATGGTGGACGAGGTACGGAGGTTACTACCCTGCCTGGTGGCCAGAATCTCGGGGAAATGGATGATGTGGATTATTTCCACAAGAAGATGTATCAGGCATTGAATATCCCGCGTACCCGTCTAAATGCGGAAGGTACGTTCTCTATGGGGCGCAGCGGAGAGATTACCCGCGAAGAAATCAAGTTCACCAAATTTGTGAACTATCTCCGCAATAAGTTCTCCATGATCTTTGTACAGATGCTGAAGACCCAGTGCGTGACAAAGAACATCGTCACGTCAGAGGACTTTGAAGCTATGGCCCCGAGCATTACCTTCAAATGGCAGTCCTCCGCATACTGGGATGAGCTGATGTTTAATGAAATGTGGCAACAACGCGCCGCGCTTCTACAGCAGCTAGAGCAGTATAAGGGTCAGTATTTCAGCAAGGATTGGCTGATGCGTAACGTCCTGAACCTGTCACAAGACGAGGTCGACGACATGCAGCGGCAGATGGATAAAGAGAACGCTGAAGACCCGCCAGAAGAAGATGGTGAAGAGGACGATGACGGACCTGACTTTGTAGACCGCAATAATGACGGGATTCCTGATCGCCAGCGCATCAAAACGGCAAAGGCCGCATTAGATGGCGTTAACTTCTGATATGTGCTAATTCCCGACAGTAACCGCTTACAACCGTCTAAATATTCGTAGACGGTTGTTTTTACCTTCTCAATAACTACGGAATACCATGATGTTTGATAAAGACGAAGTTCTGGACGCACTAGCGGTCAAGGCAAATGAAAAGCTAGAAGAGATGCGTCATGAGATCGCCCAGCGGATGTTTGACTCCCTATCAGAAGAAGCCTTCTACGTATACAGCAAGAAAGGCGATGAAGTGGTAGCAGGTCCGTTCGATTCAAAACAACGTGCAGAACGCGAGCGCGCTTCAGGTGATAAGAATGACCTGATCGTCATGACCGAGCGCGATATTCAGAACAAGCTAGGGCTATAATCCGAAGAGGTAGCGATGTTCAGTAGAGAGGAAATTCTAGAAAGAATGGATGCTCTTCTAGAAGACTGGAAAGCCGCCCATACGCTAGAATTCCTAGATGAGGTAGCGATGAAACGGGTTGTGCGTAATGGCAAAATCGTCCGCAAGGTCAAGGTCAAGCGCAAGGGCTTTAAAGTCGTTCGAAAGGGCAATAGCGTCAAATTTGTGCGCATGACTCAAAAAGAGAAACGCGCACGACGCAAAGCAGCACGGAAAGCGTGGCGTGTCGGTAAAGCGGCACGTAAGCAGAAAGCCAAACGGACGATGATTCGCTCAAAAGTCCGAATGAAAACCCTATACGGAAAATAATCCTATGCTACTAATCGAAAATGAACTAATCGCGGAGTCCTCCAAAGAAGGTAAGGACTGGTATATCGAGGGTGTTTTCGCTCAAGCCGAAACCGTTAATAAAAACCGTCGCATTTATAAAGAGGCAACTCTTGATCGGGAAGTGAAACGTTTCTCCGAAGAATACGTGTCTACGCGGCGTGCTGTAGGTGAGCTGTCCCACCCTAACGATAGCCAAATCAACCCAGACCGCGCTGCCATTCTGATTACGGAAATTGCCAAGGAAGGCACTGATTATCTTGGGAAGGCCAAAGTCCTCGATACCCCGTGTGGGAAGATCATCCAAGCAATGCTGGAAGGTGGCGTAGTCCTAGGTGTTTCTACTCGTGGTAGTGGTTCCGTGAAGGCGCTGAAAGAGGGTATTTCCGAAGTCCAAGACGACTTCCGTCTGTATACCGTAGACGCGGTCATGAACCCATCAGCCCCGAAAGCACTGGTTAATGCCGTCTATGAAAATGAAATGGCAATCGAAAATGCACTAGGTGCTAATCATGCTCTATTCGAGGAATTCATGCAATTCCTAGAGCAGAAGAAGGCCGCAAAGAATATCCCAAACAAGGCCGAGCGCGAACGGGCCATGTTTGAATCCGCCAAGGCTGCTCTAACCAAGATCATTGGCGGTTAAATAGTTTCATCAATGAATCATTTCTGGAGGCATTATGCCAAAGATTAACAAGGAAGCCGCATTGAAAGCTATCATTAAAGAGCACGGCCTCGATAAGCTTCAGGAAGGCGAGGAGCTATCAGAAGCTGCTGCTAAAGCTCTTCTGCAGCACGTCACTGACGCAGCACACGCTGCTCTATCTGAAGGTGAGGATAAAGAAGACGTGATGGATGACGATGACGACGCAGAAGAGAAGGCCGAGAAGAAGGACGTCAAAGAAAACAAGAAAACCGTCAAGGAAGAGGACGACGAGGACGACTCCGAAGACGATGAGGACGACGTCAAGGAAGCCAAGAAAGGTGGTAAGAAGCCTGTCAAAGAATCCAAGAAGAAAGTCAAGGACGAAGACGACGACGAAGACGACGACGAAGACGACGACGCCGAAGACGATGACGAGAAGGACGATCTAAAAGAATCCTTTGGAACGCACTTCAAGGCGATCTTTGAAGGCACCGAACTATCAGAAGAGTCCATCGGCAATCTTTCGATCCTATTTGAAAGCGCCATCGGTGCTGAGGTGAATAAGCGCGTCAAGGCCGCCACCAAGCGTCTACAGGAAGAGAAAGAGCTCGAAGTCGCCGCAGCTAAAGCCGAGCTGGAAGAGCAAGCCGACCAATATCTGACCTATGCTGTCAATGAGTGGGCCGAAAAGAATCGGGTTGCACTACGCCACAGCGTGAAAGTGGATATCATGGAAAGCTTCATCGGTGGCCTTCGTAAGCTGTTCCTAGAGCACAATTTCAATATCCCCGAAGGTGATATTGCTAAGGTTGACGAGCAGGCCGAAGAAATCAGCACGCTGAAAGCTAAACTAGCCGAAAGCGTCAAGGAAGCCGCTAAGGTCGAACAAGCCCTAGACGAAGCCCAGCGCAAGATTGCTTTCACGGAACTAACCGAAGGCATGTCAACTCTTGACAAAGAGAAAATGCGCGAGCTAGTCGAAGGTAAGACCTACACCAGCGCCGAAGCATTCGCCAAAGGTGCCGCAATCATCAAGGAAGGTTATTTCACTAAGAAAGCTCTAAAGATGGTCGCCGAGGAAGCCCCGATCATTTCAGAAGATGAAGAGATCCCCTCCCCGCGTAAGAAAGCACAAGACGACTACATGAGCCGTCTTGCTGCAATGATGCGGTAATTTCCAGCTATACATAGAGTCATGTGCAGAAGACACGGATTCAAACCACGCCAGCGAGCATACAGGCCGTTTGTCTTCTGCCTCACCTAAATAAGATTGTTCATTTTTAAATCCTCCGAGGTAAACAAACATGGATCAATTCCTACAAGAGCATCAAGACCCCACTCTAGTCGAGAAGTGGAGCCCGATCCTAGAGCATGCCTCCATGCCCAAGATCGAAGATGCTTATCGTAAGCAAGTAACGGCCGCCCTGCTAGAGAACCAAGCAGCTGAGAACAAGCGCCAAGCTCTACAAGAATCAACCCCGACCAACGTTACCGCTGGTGCCGCTAAGTATGACCCAGTGCTAATGTCAATGGTCCGCCGTACCGCCCCCGCGATGATCGCGTTTGATGTTTGCGGCGTACAGCCAATGAGCATGCCAACTGGTCTAGTGTTTGCCCTGCGCAGCCGCTACACCTCCCAGTCTGGCACGGAAGCTCTGTGGCAAGAAGCCAACACCGCCTTCTCTGGTACGGGTACCCACACCGTCGGCGGCGTAATGAACGTTATCCGTAAGGGCGGTCTGACCTCTGGTAGCACCTCAGTTACCGTCGGTGACGGCGCTGGTAAGGTTGCCCAAGGTATGCTGGTTTATGGTGAAGGCATCCCCGCTAACACCACCGTCGCTTCAGTTGCTGGTAACACAGTTACCCTGAGCAACGGCGCTACCGCTACTAACGCTGACGCTGTTCTGAGCTTCATCCCGACCACTGGTTCTGCTATGTCCACCGCCCAAGGCGAGGGTGATATCTCCGCTCAAATGGGCGTGTCAATCGAGAAGATTGCCGTAGAAGCCAAGACCCGCGCCCTGAAAGCCGAGTATTCAGTCGAACTGGCCCAAGACATGCAAGCTGTACACGGTCTTGACGCCGAGAACGAGCTGATCAATATCTGCAGCAACGAAGTCCTAGCTGAGATCAACCGCGAAGTCCTCCGCAACATCTACGCTGCCGCTAAACTGGGTGCCATCAAAGATACCACCATCCCAGGTATTTTCGACCTACAGAAAGACGCCGACGGCCGCTGGTCAGCTGAGCGTTTCAAAGGTCTACACTTCGCTATCGAGCGCGACGCTAACGGCATCGCCTTCGATACCAAGCGCGGTAAAGGTAACGTCCTGATCGTTTCCGCCGACGTAGCTTCCGCCCTAGCCGCTGCCAACATCCTGAGTACGAGCAATCTGGATGTGAACGTCACCAGCGACTGGACTAAATCAACCTTCGTTGGTACGATTCACGGTCGTATCAAGGTCTACGTCGACCCGTATGCCGAGCATGACTTCTACTGCCTCGGTTACAAAGGCGACAGCGCCATGGATGCTGGCCTGATCTACAGCCCGTATGTTCCTCTGCAACTGTACCGCGCTGTTGATCCTGCTTCCATGCAGCCGAAGCTGGGCCTGAAGACTCGTTATAGCCTCTCACAGAACATCCTGTTCAACGCCCAGCAAGCGGTTCGTAGCAACGCATACTACCGCATCGCCAACGTTGCTAATGTGATCTAATCATATTAGAAACCAAGCAAAAAAGCCCCCAAGGGACACAATCCCGAGGGGGCTTTTCTTTTTCCTACTCCAATACAAACTTGATTTGACCGCAATCCCAAATCCGCCTATATCCATTACGCCAGCAGTTTTCGGCTTCGGTCTCATCGGGATTATAGTTCTCTTCACCGAGCATCTTTGCCAGGTTCCTGTGCATAAAGCTATGGCGATTGTATAGCGTTCGCCCCTTCACCCACCTATAAGACGGTACGCTTAGACCCTTCTCAATGAACCCATTGTTGCGGTATACGTCTCCATTAGACCTAGAGAAATCCGCATAAGAAACCACGGTCCCTTTATACTGTTCGCGGAACGCCTTCAGGCATTTTGAAAATCCGCCAACTACTGTGGTGTTCAACGCGCTGGCGAAGCGAACGAGTTCCCATTCGTAGGCTTTGTCGAAACGGGCCTTATTCCATCCCATGACCGATACCAGATCCTCCCCATGATATAAACCAACCCAAATGGAACACGGTGCCCCTCCCTGAATATGGGTTTCATTCAAGAAGTTATGACCCGTCTGGTAATCGATCATCTTCACCTCACACTTGCGAGCATAGATGCGTCGATCCGACTCACCCAAGATGCTCTTGATCATGGATGATACTATGGGCCACTTTGTCACCACCTCAATGTCCGTAAAGTGGACGAGGCGAATACCCGCCTCTTTAGCCCAGATGCTTTTTTCTAGGTGTCGTTTCTTGGTGATTTGATCCGATTCCCGATCCCACGATGAATGCCAGTAGACTCCGTTAACTTCAATCCCTACCCGCTTTTCTTCTATCCAAATATCAATCTCCTTCCCGTCTGGAAGAATAGTGCGGTTATTGGCTTGAGCTACTAGTCCTAGAGCCGCGATCAGATCATGGATGGCGTATTCGGGTTTTGTGATTAGGTCCTCATTGTTGGCAACCCATTCTTTGAAAGCCTCGGATTGGAAAAAGTATGGAACCCCATACTTTTCCATGCAGGTCTGCTTATATTTCGCCTGCATCGCTGCATGGTCCACCGTCGCGTGGAATTCCTTCATTCGCATTTTGAAACTGTCGGTCTTTGCGATGTGGTCAACCCCATATCGTTGTTTAACCGTCTCGCGCTGCTTCGCTATACGTGCGGCGTGGTCCATCCTCGCCACCGCTTCCTTATGATGCTCGATGTAAACGGGGTCCGCGTCGCGGCACTTGATGCTACACCAATGGGCGGTCTCCTTCCATCCGATTTTAAAGTTAGCAATCTTCATAGGCGAACCGCATAGATTACACATCCTACATTCGACACCATTATATGTCAAATAGAGACTGGTGTTCTCATCCTCATGAGGGTTCACTGACAGCACCTCCCGAAAGAATTCAGCGTTCTGCTTCTTCTTCATCCTTGACGGGTTCCCGTTCTTATCCAGCAGATACTTTTCAATGTTTTCCTTCGTGATATCCATAGCGCAAAGACCTGTTAACCGATACTCCATGATAGCAAAAAGGCCCGATCCTGTCAAATACAGGTCGGGCCTTTGTTTATTCTATCGTCTATCAGCCGCGTGGCTTCAGGTTCCGCGTATCTACCTCCATTAGCACACAATCAATCAGCCGAATCGTCGTTACCATCCGCTGGACTCCTCCTGCTGATTGAACCCCAGCCGAGCCGCCTGCGCCCTGATTGAAATTCAGTCCAAATCCAAAGCCGCCGCCTGTGGATACCGTCTGAACCGCAGTGGTTTCTACTACCCGATGACCTAGGATGTGGTCTAGACCTTCCACCACCGTGACGCGCTTGTACGGGACCTCATCGGGATATAGGGTTTGATCTTCACCCGCTTCGAACTCCTGCACACTCATTGGACGATTGTTCAGGCCGTGAACCGCCTTGCGAAGAATCTTCATACGAGGTCCGCACTCGCCACCAGCATAGCGCGAGACCGTAGCACTCGGAGTGACGATCGGGGTTGCTGGGACCGTAACAGGTCGGACGCTCAGATAGCGGCTATTGTTGTTCACGCTACCACCAGTCCCCGCCGCCTGAGCACCTGATTGGCTGTTCTGATCCTGATGCTGATGCTGGTGATTGTTCGTGGTAATGGTTGGCTGCACGTTGGCCGTCATGCTCGGATCGTTGTTAACGATCGGACTATTCTGGCTGCAGGAATTATAAGCATCACAGCCATGGGCTTTGGCATTCTTCAGGCTGCAGGTCTGGATAGCAGCCAGTGCACCAACCACCGTGGTCAGGATGGCCAGTTTTTTCATCGTTTCCATGTGCATTACTCCTTCAATTGTGTTTGAATGGAAGCTCCGCGCTTCCATGGTTAGAACTATACTCTGTGTCGGCCGCCTTGTCAAGCATCAAAAGTACGGAGGAATGTACGAATCGAATGCGGCTATAGCTGTATCAATCGGAATAGGCTGATACTGCCAGCAGTCTACCCCTACATCAACCTGCTTCACCCCGTTGAAATGAACGGGTCCGTATTGGCCGTGAGTGTGCCCTGACAGGTAGACGTGTTTTTCGTAGTCGAACCCATTTTCAATTTCCATCACGTCCTCAACTTCCCAAGGGAGGTGGCGCATATGGATGACCCGACCTCTGCGTTCCCAGTGGAAGACAGGGACCACCTTCGACCACACGGATAGTTCCTGTACCGTCTTTTGATCATGGTTCCCGACGATCAGGCACTGACGACCGTTGAGCTTTCGTAGGCGCTCCTCGACGTAGTGGCCCTTCCCTAGGCAGACATCCCCTAGATTGAAAACGACATCATCGGGCTTGACGTTGACGTTCCATAGTTCGATCAGGCACTCATCCATGTGCGTAACATCCTTGAACGGTCGTGCGCAGTAATGGATGATGTTCTTGTGACCGAAGTGGTGGTCGGAGGTAACGAAGATGGTCATTTCTGTTTCCTCAGTGCGCGGTAATCGTCGGTGGTGATTTTGAAAACGATATCCCCAGCGCGGCAGACAATCCCTTCATTGATATCGCCTAGTAGGGTCCAGAAGACGTCCTTCTCCGCAAGGAAAAGTAGGTCGTTGCGCAGCTCTGCCCGATCCGTGATAGTAGGAAGAAGCTCACAATCGATACTGAAAAGACCCGTGCCGAACAGGAGGATGTGCTCGCCACATGCTGCTCTAATCATATCCATCATGATTGTATGGTTCGTATGTTCATCAACTGGCATCATGCTGTCCGACTCTAGAACATCGATAACCGCAATGGCGAGATCATAGTTAATCATATACGGCACCTTGACATAGACGTGAGTCAAACCTTCACTGTAGCCAAGGGGCTTATAGAGGACTTCGGCGATTACCGTGACGTTCTCTGGTAAGCTCTTGACGACCTGACTTTCCTCCAGCGTATGGAAGAGCTGGGCATACGCACGGCAGCGCATGGAACGCGGGTTGTGGTCAATGAACTGTCGAGCCGACTCGATACGTGCAACCCTCGAGGTTCCCATGACGAACTTCCCGTCTTCCTTCCAGAAACGGATACCCGCACCATCCACCTTTAGATGAATGTCGATCTTTTCGGCATTCAGAACGGCCCTGAATTGATCATCCGTCAGGTTTTCAAGATGTGGGATTGAAACGCGATTGAGGTTCATGGTGTATAGTTCTCCGTGTTGGGTTAGAAGAATCATAGCACCATGAACCCCCCGTTGTCAATAGGATAGACGGTAATTGATCATCCCCTGAGATCCCGTGATATCGTTCATCGCCGCCTTACTGCCGATTATCTGGAGTTTGGCCTCCCCAGAATTGATGAATGAGAACTTTATCACGCCCTTGCGCCACGCGGTCTTGTCTAGGTTGACTTGCCAATAGTCCTTCTTAATGAGAATCCTTTTCATTTGTTCCATACTCTTGGAACAGGAATTCAAAGATTCGGCTGTTGCCCGACTAAAGAAGGCCGTCATGGAGCTATCCAGATATTCGAGAATCCTAGGGTCCACCGTCTCGCCTAGTAGCCGAATCTCTCTGGATACACGGTAGCGGTCCTCTGTCAACTCCCCGTTTTTCACGGCCTCATAGACTCCATAGGGATCATCAATCGTCATCCCTAGGATTCGTCTAATCCCATACTGGTAGAGGACGTGCTTCGTCTTCTGCTTTTTGAAAAGATCAGAAGCAGTGACGCCACGATCCTTGGCGGCTTCTACCACCCTAGAGAAGATGGATTCCTCTAGCTCAATGTCCATACCGCCGATAAGGATATTTGAAAAGAAGGACGCCGCCGCACCTGCACCGTACTTACTGGATAGAGGAGTTAAGCCGTTGGCCGTCTCTACAAACGAATCAACACCGCTAAAGCTTGGATCGGTTGGAAGGTAAAATGCCGTCGGATGCCAGACCCATGGCCCGTTACCGCCCGATAATGCGTGAACCCCGATCAACACCTCCCCCAGATAACAGCCTAGGGTATCCCGTTCATTATCGTCAATATCTTTTGAATCTAGGGAATCCCTGATGTATTCTGGTAATCCTAGTCGGATGGATTCATTCAGGGTTGATAATGTGGTGAACCGCTTGCATTCTACTACCGTATCGCCCCACTGGATTTTAACATCATCGCCTAGGGAGGCGAATGCAAGGGAATTGATGGATACTAGGTTATTGTTTCTCTTCAGGGGCTTGGCTACTGAATTGTCACTAAGCCAGCCGTGGTCCTTGACATGATACCTGCCGTTCCATTCGCTACAGGGGATAACTGTAATGGATGTTCCGTCTGCAAGGTGATATCGGACATCCCTGCCGTCTACCGAATCATAGACGGCTGTTATCCCCTTTGTCTTTGTTACAACCTCAGTCTTGCCGTGAAAATACTTCCTCCATTTCTCCCTGCCAGCACTCGCCATAGTATGACCCCGCTTTTTGTTTGATGTCCAGCGGGGAATCGATATCAATCAGCTTCAGGAGCATGTTATATGCACCGAGCTTTTCCCGATAATCTTGCATCTTGTCGTCCCTATAGAGGCATTGAGCCCCTTTGTCAAACATGATACCCGCGAAAGCCGTGGCAACCCGCGCTTTCTCTTCATCGCTGAACGTACAGTTAATGATATTTGCCACCGATACAAAAGACGTGATATCGGCATCAGGGATTCCGAATAGGCCCCGTGCTACCGCTTCCACGTTACTAACAAATCTCATTTCATCCCGCTTCGGGATTCGATAGGAACCGTCTCCGTTCTGGATATACTTGTCACGCAGACCCATGGGGACACTGAATGACATCATGTTAGTATACACGCATTCGGTTTGTCCCTTCTTCCATAGATCGATATGGCGTGCTTCCTTCCATGTGGACGCACGGAGCAGCCATTTATGGAAGACCCCACGAATCCCCATTACCTGATCATCCCATGAGGACGAACGGATGAACCGCTCCCAGCTAATCGGCTTCCCATAGACGTAACAGGTCTTCTCTAGATCAATCTGGACATTCTTACCAGTCCGAGCATAGTGCCAGATGGTGATGGATTGCGTGCTGTCTTCCTTCATGGCAACAAGTATGAACGGCTGGTCTTCGATATCCCAGAGAGCATCCAGACGGGAAACGTCACTGATCATCAGGTCTACGTCACCCATGGACGGTTTATAGTGCAGGAAGGATGCGTCGCTGATGTTCTCGTTAAACAGGAACTGGGTAGACCCCGAAGCCACGGATAGTGGATGAAAAACAGGACGGTCAAAGCCGATAGACTGGAATGGGGTGAGACCGCCATGCTCCGCATATACCGCGTTATCCATCGCCAGCATGAGTAGCACTAGATCGTTCTTGAACTGTTGCCTCGTAACCGCACCGATTGCTTTCTCACTAGCCGAAAAGATGATGCGCTCCGAACGTTCCCCGTCGATCATTGCATTACCGCCCATGGTTTGAACCCCATAACAAAAAAAGCCGCTTGATGACCGTAATCATATACGGATCAAGCGGCTTTGTCAAGCGTTAGGCTTTGATGAACTCTAGCAGTTGGGCTTTATTCATCGCGCCAGTGTGTCGTTTCAGAACATCACCTGCGTCATTCAGCAGGATCAGTGTAGGAACCCCACGTACCATATGCTTTGCAGCAACATCGGGGCGTTCATCAATGTCCACCTCTTCTACCGCTACGGGTAGGTTGCTATCGGCGATGGTTTTAGCAAGAGCTTTGCAGGGTTGGCACCATTCAGCGCCTAGCTTTAGTAGTTTCATGATATTAGTTCTCCAATAGAAGAAAGCCCAGAGCATACAACCTAGGCTTTCGTTGTCAACTTACTGGCAGGCTTCGCATACGTTCTCTTGTGCGGCCTTCACGCCCGCTTGCGTGTAAACGTAATAGAGCCCCTTGATATAAGGATCATGGAAGGCGGCTGCATGCACCTCCGCGATCCACTCTGGCTTCTCCTCGGCGCTAAAGAACAGGTTCAGCGACTGACCTTGATCGATGAATCGTTGACGGGCAGAGGCCATCCGTAGCACGGCCATTTGGTTAATTTCAAAGGCCGTTTTGAACACCGCTTTCTCTTCATCGGTCAACCAATCAACGTGCTGGACGCTACCAAAATGGTCCATTAGATCGCGCAGCACCTTCTTGGTGTAGACCCCTTTCTTCTTCATGATTGAAAGGATAGTTGGGTTAACGCGGTCTACGTCGCCGCCAGCGGACTTCTGGGTAAACACCATAGCAGGATCGGGATTGATGCCTTCACTAATACCACCCATTAGAAGGGCCGTCGATTTGGTTGGCGCAAGCGCAATCAGGTGTGTATTGCGGACACCGTAACCTTTACACCATTCTGGTTCACCTAGGACTTTCGCCATGTCCTTTGTTGCCCGCGTGGCTTCAGCATGAATCCGTGTCACGATGGCTTGACTAAGCATATGGGCTTCAAATGATTCAAATGGAATCATCTTGCTTTGGAACAGGGTGTGAAGGCCGCACTGCCCGAGGCCTAGCGCCCGTGACTTCTCCGTAAACCGCACTGCCTTTTCAAGACCTTCAATCTCTTTAGCCCGTTCGATGAACTCGCTGGCGACGCAATCGAGGAACACCGTGGCCCAATATGGGGCGTCGGTGTCTTTCCATTCATCCCAGCGTGCGTCGTTCATGGAAGCGAGGATACAGGTAAAGATCAAATCAGAATCCGAGTGCAGCATAATCTCGTTGCAGAGGTTACTTGCCTTAATCGTCAGACCCTTATCCTTGTAAATCTGTGGGGCTTGGCGGTTGGCCTTATCGACGAAAAGGAAATAACCACGGCCTGTAACCATCTTCATCTTCATGGCGCGCTGGAACCGTCTAACCGCTTCGGGGTCTCCGCTATCCAGCCGTGAAATGAATTCATCGCTGACGTTCCATCCGATATTACAATCATCAGGTTCCGCCATGATGTGGTCTACTAGTTCATCAAAGTCTGGGTGGTCAATCTCAATATAACCCGCCCATGCCCCGCGACGGCTTGACCCCTGTGAGACCTCACGCATATCCTGAACGTGGCCTTTAAAGACAGGAACAACCCCGTTGGTCTTACCACCAGTAGAGATAGCAGCCCCGCGATGGCGAATATTGCCAAGATATGCGGACGTGCCGAAACCGTGCTTAGTTAGAACCGCAGTCTCTAGGCGATTTTGATAGAAGCCATGGATACTATCTTCAACCACGCCTCCAGAGCATGAGACAGGTAGCGCCCGCGTGGTTCCCATATTGGCAAGGACGGGGGTTGATAGGGAGACCCATCCTTTCCAGAATAGATCGAAGAATTTTTGTTCTGCCCCTTCATGTAGAGGGGTTCCTTCCAGATGCGTGGCAGCCGTCTTGGCGATACGCTCAAACTGACCACGGACCGAACGCCCGTTTGTGTCATATTCGTATTTGCTTTTGAAGAGCTGATATCCGCCTGTGGTATACCACTTAGGAACTAGACCTTCTTTCTGTAGCTGCTTCCGTTCATTGCTCAGACGCGTATATACGTCTTGTTCTTTTTCAACATCGGACATTTCCGAATCCTGTTTGTGTTAATGGTTTATGATTTAGGGCGACCCTCGCTACCATGTCTCTTTTAATTATTTGTTCGCTTCAGGATTCGGGGTCTTCCATACAAATCCCCTTTCATCCCATTGACGATGGTATTCACGTCCCGTCCCGCTGAAAAAGTCTACAAACTGATAATTGTTGATCGATTTATAGAACCACGAAGAAACGACATTCTCTTTTTCACTCACCTTGTAAAGCGGCTTCATCCCTAGCATGTGCAGCACTTCATTAATGCGGGACTTGATGAAGATTTTCATTTGGGTTTTGGAGATACCTTCAATCTCGCCCTTCTCGAAAACCATTTCTACGATTTGTTCCTCATGTTCGTAGATGGTCTTCGCGCCGTCCAGAATGATGCGCTCAATCTCTACCTTCTGCTCTTTGGTGTAGTCCTTCGTCTTCAGGTGATAGCACCATGCACCGCCGATACAATGGAAGTTCTCATCACGCACAGAGAAGTCTAGACCGCGCACAACGTTCGCCAGCTTGTTACGACCGTTAGCTTGGAAGCTCTTCAGGAATGCGAATGAGGAATATAGAACCACGCCCTCAACGAATGAGAACATTGCCAGCGACACCGCATCATCAGGATGGCCGATAATCTCGCCGATATGCTCAATGCGGGCTTTCAGGGTCTCATTGTCCAGATATGAGAGATAGAACTCTGGTGTATCAACGTGCAGGAGCTGATTAATCTTGTTATAGAACGGAGCGTGAACGGCTAGTTCAAACATGCTGAAGACGGAGGCCATGCGGTGGAACTCTGCACCGTCGAACATCTTTTTAAAGCGACCGCCCCAGTATTCATCGCCCGCGTGGGTCTCATACAGTGAGAACAGCTTCAGGGTAGTGATGACACCGTGCTTTTCGGCTTCGGTGAAATTGGTCAGCACGTCATGTATATCTTTTTCTACTTTAATCTCATCGGGAAGCCAGAACACCGATAGCTGCTGAGTAGCAAAGTCTACAGGTTCTTGGAACTCTTCCACGGGGAGCAGGTGTTTTTCAATCATTTTTAAATACCTCTTATTCTACGCAAAAAAATGGTGAATCATTTATGTCAACGCAAAGCCGTGAACTGAACTTCCTGAACATCAACTCGTTCGTGATGGAGATCGCCCGCATGCCCGTCATGAAGTTTAGTGTGCAGGAAATCACGTTCCCCGACACAAGCCTTCCTGAAGTGAAGATGGGCAACCCCTTCCGAGCCGTGAATGCCGTTGGCGATCATATCACACAGGAGGACTTCACGTTCACGTTCATCATCGATGAAGCCATGTCCAATTATAGAGCACTTCTAGCATGGATACAAGGTCTTGGATTCCCTGAAGACTACGAGCAGCATGAGGAATTCATCAATGGGAGGACGGGGAGCAAGGAACTCCTGTCCTTGTCAAACAGTAGGATCGGGAACCAGTTTAGTGACATTACCGTGACAATCCTCACTAACCACAAGAACCCATCGATCAGGTATACCATGAGGGACTGCTTCCCCGTGAACCTAAGCGGGTTCTCCGTCAACGTGACTGATAGTGACAGCACACCAGTGACGGCAACCTGCTCAATGAAGTTCACGGGTTTCGACATCGAGGTGCTTAAAAAGTAAGCAAAGGCCGTTGACCTTCGGGTTGACGGCCTTTTTCGTTTTCATGAATGGAATCAATAGGTTACGCCATTCCATGAATTTCTGTTTAAGATAACGATTAAGGAACCATCAAGGAAT
>ERZ772946.31-NODE-31-length-91054-cov-9.78048_pt1 | contig 91054 bp, 91 predicted proteins | sample MGYA00511680_ERZ772946 | MGnify/ENA primary metagenome ERZ772946 (study PRJEB29015, sample SAMEA2737918) | human oral metagenome | biome: human oral; feature: human-associated habitat; material: dental | place: China | collected 2016 ... | reverse complement strand
CAAAAGACCAATTAATAAAGAAAGTACAACATAATATAAGAAGTAAACTAATTATTGAATATATAATTAGTTTACTTAATGTTGTATTTAAAAACTTTTTATTTTTCATAATTATCTATCTTTTATAAATATATTATTAACAACTTTATAAATACCTCTTTTTAATCTGTAACTAAATAGTTGTGTAGAAATATTTAATTTTTCTGATAACTGACTTTGAGTATATGAATTTCCAAGATAAATAAATCTTTTATTGTTCTTTCTATTATTTTCTTGTGTTTTCCAATCAACCCACCTACAATTTTCAGGATAGTAACCTTTATTATTATCAATTCTATCAATAGTTAAACCTTTTTCATATCCATTTTCTAATGACCAATTTTTAAATTTAATATAATCATTAAACCAATCATCACAAACATCTATATTTTTACTCCCATAGTATTTTATATAAGATACATTACTTTTTAATCTACACCTCTTTTTTATACCCCTCCAAATATTGTATAAATTACTTTTAGTTTCATTGTGTTTTACATTTTTAAATCCTTGTGATTTCAACACTTTATTTCTATAACAACCACAACTTTTAACAGAACCATTTCTAATAGTTTTTCCTGTAGCTTCAAAAAGATTACCACAAGAACATTTACACCTATAAGAAATTCTACTATCATATTTTTTGTAAGGTAATTCTTCAATGACTTCTAAAAATTCATTTTTATAGCCAATCATATTTATTTTACTACTCATAGGTTTGTTTTTATAAATTGTCCATTGTCATTCATATAACCAGTTCTTTTAGATATAACTTCATAAGCACCATCTAAACATTTAGTGAAATCAAGTTTGAAATTATAACATAAAATATCTAAAGTATTTAATATTCTAATAATACTAAATTCTATTTCTTCAAAATTTGGGTTTTTTACATTTATATATTCTGAAAATATATAAGACATCTCTTTTAATAAGTCTTTTATTATACCACTGATATTAACTCTTAATGAATCCTCACCATAGTTATTTTTTATAAAATCTAAAGCATCATTTTTTTGTACTAAAAGAGTTTTAAATTTATCTTCACCTAAAAACCAAGCAGCATTTATTAAGGTAACTATTGAATCTCCAATACCATCAGAAAGTTCTTCTTTATTATTGCTTTCTATAGCACTTATGACTTCACCAACTTCTTCATAAGTTTTCATTATTTGAGCAAAGAAATTAGCTTCTTTATGTATACCTTTATCTTCAGCCCACTTATTTACTAAATCAATTAATTCATTTGTTGTTCTCATTCTTAATTTTATTTTAATATAAATATTATTTTATATAGTTTTATAGATTTCTTACAAAATTAAATTTATTTTGCTGGTTCATATTTTACAGATACTTGTTCGAAATCTGCTTCTGATGTATTTTTATAAATCTCTAATATTCTAACTATTTTATCAGTACTACTACTTGTCATCAACTCAAATAACTCTTCGTAATGCTTAGAAGTAATAAAATAAACATCTAGAGCATCTATTTCACTATTTTCCCCATTAGGTAATTTACCAAAATTTTGATGCGCCTCATAGTGAAAACTTGTTATTTTCTCAAGTTCTTTTAAAACTTGTTTTAATAGGTTTTTTAGTCTTTGTTTATAAATAGGAGTCCCCTCTAATTTGTCTATGAGTCCTATAAGTATATCAGAGAGGAAACCTATTTTATACAAATCCTTAATATAATCAGGATTTTTCATATTCTCTTATTTTACTGTTTAATTGTACAACTTTTATATTCAATTTTCTATTGTTGTATCTACTTCTTTCATATTTATTTTTCCAATACTCTATTTGTCTGTTTAATTCTTGTTGTATTAAATCATCAGTTATAGTTTCATCAAATTTCTTTTTGAATTTTCTATAGTCTAACTCTTTTATTTTATTAATTTTATGAATCCTAAGTTCATAGAATATAATAACTGTTAATACAATAGAAATAAATAAATAACTCATTATTTTTCTTTTTTACCAATTAAACTTAAATCTTTAGATATATTATCATCAGTTACATTTCTGTACCCTACTGTTTGATGAGTGTTATTCTCATTATTATAATGAGAATAGAAATCAGCTATCCACCTATTTTCTTCAGAATCAAAAACAGCAATTTTAGTAAAAGGTTTTATAGATTTTTTTTCTTTTGTTTTCTTTAAGATATTTATAACATCTTTTAAACTATTTAAACTAATAATTTCTTCTTTTCCTTCTGAATTTAAATTTACAATTTTAATTTCCATTTTTTATAATATTAAAACTTAACATACTTAGTATTAAATAACATAAAGAGTATATAGATATTTCTACTATTTCTACATAATCATATGATGGTCTACTTATATTTATTTTTACAACTTGCATCTTATAAGATAATAATAAATAAAAAAGCAATATCAATAAGACTTGAACAAGCATAAAAATAATAATTCTTATAGAATTATTTTGTAAAACTTTTACTATAAAATTTAGTAATTTCTTTTTTAGTTCCTTCATTTCTAATTGTGTCTATTTCTAATTTATATCTACTCATTAGTTGTAATTTTAAATCTTCTGTTATATCTTGACCAAAATTAATTAAATACAAAATTTGATTTGATATATCTTCAAAGTTTTTATTTTTTAATTCCATAAATCATCTTTAATTTTTTCATAGTTAAATATCTCCTCACTTAATTTAATTGGATAATCAGCTTCTAATGGCTCTTTAAAGTCTTCTAAAGTTAGTTTAGAATTAAAATCTTTATTCACTTCTCCCAAATGTTTCTCAACAGTTATTCTATCTCTTAAAAGAACATTTCTTATCTCTTCTAATTTCTTATTTACAATAATTTCGTTTGTTTTATTTTCTAGTTTTTGGTTTCCAAATATAGAATATATCTCTTCTCTTGTATACATTATACTATATCTTCCTTTTATAAAATTATTAAATATAGTATGACGGTTTCTTGGAAACTCAATAACTACCATATGATAATTACTGTACTCACTTAGATTACAAAGATAATCAGATATATAATAAGGTTGTTCTCTTATCCACTCTAGAAACTGCTGTATTTTAATTCTATAACTATCAAAAGAAATATTACTTGTTGTAGTATCAAGTAATACATATATACATTGTTTTTCTATATGTATACTTGAATCTCCTATACCAACAGCAAGTTTAGTTAAAATTCTTAATTTATCTATTAATTCATTACCATATAAAGTTAAAGCTGGATATAAATACTTAAAAGTCCTATTTAAATAAAAATTTCCTGTGTATATTTGCATAATAATTAACTTTTAAATATAATCAAACAAGTTTAACTCTGTATCTAAGTCCAAGTCAATTAAATATTTATTAATAGAATCTTTTTCCCAACCTACTCTTTGATAGTGTTTATATGCCTTTATTAAATCTATATAACCAATTGTGGGTGATTTAAACTTTACTGTAATTCCACTATCTGTTATGTAATTAATTTTACCTCTTCCATATTTACCAACATAGATTATATCATCAGTACACTTAAACAACATTGGACTCTCTGGTTCTAATAAACTACTAACTACAAACATAAAGTTTTTAATCTTATAATCTTTATAGATTTTATGTCTAGCTTTCCACTGCTTAAGAGCTTCTGTATAAAAAGATGCCTGTATAAAATATCCAAATTTTCTTACAGATTTAGGAAAATTAATAATTCTATCACTTGTTGTTTTAATATCAAAAGGTTCTAAAGTTTTTTCTTCTGTATTAATTATTACACCATCAAGCAGAGCTTTACATTCAACACCTTCTACTTCAAAATCAATATGTAACTGATTTATAATCTCTTTTTCTTCTGCAAAAGTAGTGAAATAATACTTAGTATTATCATTTTGTAGCAAATTTAACACTATTTTATTTATAATAGATTCATCTTCAGTAGTAAGTATAGTTTTGCCATTAGATTCTACTAACTCATTCCAATATTCATAGTTTTCTAGTATTTTATTTATTCTTGTATCATCTTTCCAATTTGATTGATAATTGTGAGAATTACAAGACTCTAAAATTAATTGTGTATAATCACTAAAATTAGGTGCAAATAATCCTATTTGTTCAAGTGTAATACCTGATTTATAGAAAACTTCATTGATTATAGATTTTACTGTATCTGATGGTTTATTTTCTAGTCTTGATACATAAAATTCTTGTTTAAATTGCTGAGTACCTCTAGTAACTAAACAATCTACAGCTGAACCTATTATAAAGCATTGTTTTTCCTCAAAAAATAGTTCTGGTTCTTTTATCTCAGTAAAAGCTTTTACTCCTAAGAGTAAAAGCTTTAATTTTGACTGAGATAATCTTGGACTATTGTAATAATCTTCTAATCTTTTTTCCATTCAATCATTTTTATAATTTTACTAAAATCTTCAAAGGTCATAGAAACTATTTCAGAAAACTCATCTCTTTTATTACCTTGACCTACTTGTCTTTTATGAATCATTATTTTAGGTAATGTATGTTCAACAGAGCTTTTAGGTAATATACTCTTCATCTTTTCTCTCATGTATTCTAATATTTTATGAGCTTTTAATCCTTGTTGTATTCCTGATTTTATTTGAACATTAAATGGAATAAATATTAAATCTATTCCACAATCATCTAACATTTTAGCTCCTTGTCTTGAAGTTTTACAATTTTCAAATCCTAATTCTCTAAATTTTTCAGCATAATATCTTTCAGCATCATTCCCTTTTCTTTTATTTGTCTTTCCTCTTTTACTACTATCTGCCATATTATTTGATTATTTTATTCTTTATTTTATCTTTCATATACTCCAAATTTCTAATAATATCCCTTTCTTCTAATTCTATTAACTTTGGTATATTAATAGTTTGTTTTTCAATATCATTATTATTAATACCATAATTTTCCAAAGTTATATTTAAAAAATCATCATCAAAAGAATCTTCAAAATCTGGAATTATTATGTTCCCTTTTCCATCTCGTGATACAATAGATACAGGATAGTATTCACAGCATCTTAGTTTACCATAGTTATCCTCTTTTGGAACACTTACAATTTTACTTGGGTTTATTAGTACCATTAATGTAACATCACCAAAATAGCCTTGTCCTAGCCAATGTAATCCTCCTGCGTGTAATCCCCTGCTACAGCTAATCTGTGATTCATCACACTCTTTTCTATTTAATCTAACAGGTTGTCCTAATTTAATAGTTGTTGTACCACTGTGTTGGTCTGTAAAAACTAATTCTTCTTCATTCTCATCAGATAATTTATTATACAATTCTTGAACTGTTCCTAAAACTTTAAATTCCTCATTCTCTAATTCTTTTGATGTGTTTTTAAATAAGAAATAATTATTTTCACTATCTTTTACTATAACATAGTCTTTAGTAGATTTCTTTTTAGTGAATCTAATATTTAAAAAAGATTCTGAAATAAATTCTGCTAATTCATAGTGTATATTTTTATGCTTAACTACAGCATTTCTAAAGGCTACAATAAAGCCATTTTTTGATATTTTCATACCCCATTTTTTCAAGAACCAAAATAAATTAGCTCTTGCTTCTGAATTAGGATTCATAGAACACAACCTCCAGAAATTTAAATAAGATTCTATTAACTCCTGTGAATTATTAATTTCAGCCTCTAAAAAAGACTTAACCAATTCTATTGGCACAGATATGCTACTAACACTTTTTATATAAAAACAATCTCCTAATTTTGTAATATAACTAGAATTATTAACTTTATTCATTAGATTATTAAAATCTTCAACTTCTTTTCTATTTTCATCTAATTTTGGGTTTAATAATCTTTCTAACTTATCATAGTCAAATCTACACTTAACTATATTATTATATAGTTCATCACTACAGTTTTCTAAAGAGTAAACTGCCCCATTAGACAATGTTACTGTAACTGTACCATCTATTGTTTTTATAATACTACTTGAAAAATTATTCATAATTTTAATTTTTTATGTTAAAAATTGTCTCTTTATTTAATTTATCAATCATTTCTTGTTTAACTGGGAAAAGATTTTTAGATAAAATATAATCTGTTACAATATTCTTCATTTCTTCTTTAATGCTCCAACTATAAAAATTATTAAAGGTAAAGATTTGTAAACATCTAGCGTTGTTTAATAAAGTACTTTTACTATCAAATTTATCCTTAATTTCATTATTCCAAGAATTATTATCTTTACATATATTATATATTTCTTCCTTTAATTGTTCTTTCATAGGATTATCATTATAGAAACAAAAACTATATTTTTTACTTAATTCTTCATATTCTTTTAGAATATTATATAACTCTTCATTCCACAATTTTATCTCTTTTATTTTACTTAAATTTTCTAAAAAAGGAAATGTTTTGTGTATATATACCAAAGTTCCTATATTTACTATTAATTCATTTTTCTCATTCATAAAACTATTATAGTTTATAAATTTATCTTCTGGTTCATTTTTTAATAACTCTTCAAACCTACTTGTAACCCATATAAAACTATATTTATCTGATATAAAGGTTCTTTTTTCCCAAGAACTTTCACATAAGAAATTATATAAGTTTAATAATTTATCTTTATCTTCTTGTCCTGACCAAATTACTATTTTGTTTTGGTCTTTTTTATAAGAATCAAAATTTACAGAATCTCTATCAGATGTGACACCATAACCATATTCTTTGAATCTTACTTTATTTATAGTTATATTTCCCTTATCAATTACTTTTTTAGGAGTGTTTTCTTTTATTATTTTAAAATCTTTAGGTACATCTTCTTTGTTGAATTTCTTTAAATCATTATACATTTGTATTGTTGATTTAATTAAACACCTAAAGATTTCTTTTGTCTCTTTATTCCACTTATTACACTTTACTATTTGTCTAGCCAGTGAAAATACAAATTTGTTGAAACTATCAATATTCTTAATTTTAAAAATTACTCTCTCATTTTTATTATAGTTATTTTTAAAATATGTTTTTTCTTTTAAACTTAAAGAAGAATAGTCACAACATATATAATCTTCCTTAGATAGAATATCGCTTAATGGGTTGTATAAATTACTTATTTTTTTTACATTTCCTATTCTGTCAAATATATGATAATAGTTTGTAATAAAAAACTGTTCTATTAGTTCTCTATAAGTGTTATCTAATATGTATTCGAATGTTTTTTCGTTAAGTTTCTCTCCTAATAAAGTAAAGTTATATTTTTCAAAACTACTTACTCTTACTTCGTAGCCTAATTCATCTTCTAATAGTATTTTTTTACTATACTTATAACTAGAAATACTAGAATAATATACAAAGGGGTTTGAAAAGTCTTTTTTCCATAGATGTTTATAGTCTTTTTGTAATTCATTTACAGCTTCCCAATATCTTTTTTCAATAGCTTTAATAGTTTTTTCAGAATATAATAGGTTTTCTCTATTTGGTATAACTTCTAATTCTCCAATATCAAACTTCAAGTATATATCATATCTATTATCTACTATATTCTTATCTTTTAATTTATCAATTTCTAATGGATAAGTTACTTCTCCTAAGAGTATTCTTGTTTTTATAGGATTAGTATAACTTTCAAATGGGTTTAAGGTAGATATTTTATAGTATTTGCTTTCTTTTATTTTAAAATAATTAAATCTAGCTATAGGATACTGTTTTTTATTTAATGACTCATCTATATCTAGATATACATTACTGAAGAATTGTAGTTCTTTAGGTATTTTGTCTTTAAATTCATCAACATCATTATCTTTTACATTTATTTTTATAGTAACACCGTTTCTTTCATCTGTTTTTATAGATAATGTTTCATCAATATTAATTTTAGTGCCATCTTTATACATTATATAAACAGTTTTTATACCATTATGTATAGATGTTATTGATATTTGATTGGTATATGATAAACCAGACAATCTACCTAATCCCCACATACCTATAAACTCATTTGAATTTCTCTTTGTAGAAGAAGCTAAATTTATAAATACATTATAGAATCTTTCTTTTGAAATACCAACACCAAAATCTTGAACTAAAAAATACCAATTATCATTGATATCTTTTTTAAACTCTACTAGTATAGGCTCATCTACTTTTGCTTCTCTATGAGAATCTAATGCATTTGAACAATATTCTCTAATTAAAGAACTTATGGGGTCTGAATATAAATTTGAAGAGAGTATAGTAAGAATGAAATCTAAATTTTCTTCTTTTATTTTTACACTATTACTTTTAATTTCACCAACAGTATTTACACTGCTTTTTTGTTGCTCATAAATCATTACTTGATATTTATTTGTTATAAAATAAAAAGGAAGAAAAACAAATTTCAAAAATGAAATAAGTAATTTCTCCCTTTTATTCATAATTTTTTGTTTATAAATTCTTCTAATTTATTCTTTCCAAAAGATTTAATAAAATCAGAAGGGTCTTTAATATTTTGTCTTAATAATATAGGTGGTAATGTTATAGACTTAGATTTATTAGGTACTATAGAATTTAGTAAAGAACTTATCATCTGACTACTACCAATTCCAGTAGAGTCATTATCAAACCAAACTACTATTTTTTTAAATCTTTTAATTAAATCTTTTAGAATTAATTGATTAGGTATTTGTCCTTCATTTTGAAACCATATAGTAACTAAACCAAGATTTCTTAAAACTCTACAGTCCTTATATGACTTAGTAATAATAAGTAATTCTCCACTACTAGGTAAATTATTAAAATTACCAATATCATTTTGAGTGCAGTTTGTATACCACTTATATTCAGTATTTCTTGGTCTGTAAATTTTAATTCTATCTTTAAATTCAGTATAAGCATAAGCTATATCATAACAATTAATTATAAAAATGTTACCTTTTTTACTTACACTACTATAAGCTGTTATTGGAAATACATTATCTTCTAATAATTGTTTTCTTGTAATACCATAGGGTAACCAAAAAGATTTATCTTTGTCATTAAAGTCTCTTTTAGCAATAAAAATAGGTCTATCTATTTTACTACTAATAGTTTTTTTAGTTATAATAATGTCTCTTTTTAGTTCACCCTCTTGTTCAATTTTAAAATAATTAGTTATAAATTCTAATGTACCTAAAAAATCTAAATTATAACACTTACTTATAAAAGCAAAACAATTTTTCTGTACATTATTAAAGTCAGCCCAATCTATAAAATACAGCCTATTTTGATATTCCTCAAAATAACAACCAGCATTATTATCTTCTCTATATGGTGCTATGTATTTATCTATTAGGTTTATATCTTCTTTAATTACAATACTAAATATGTCTTCTTCTTTTATTGTGTTTAGTATTTCTTCTGAACTTAAAGGTGGGTAATAAGGCTTAAATTGCAACATACCCCTCTAAAGTTTTTAATTTTTACCAATTATCACTATCATTACCACCAAATGGTAAATCTTCTATTCCAGAAGAAGTAGAAGATTGGTGTTTTGAAACATTTTCTAATGTTTGTTTCTTCATATAATTTTGCTGAGTAAACCACTTATTTCTTGAAATTGGGTGTACTTTACCATCATCAGTTACAAAATGTAATCCTTTATCATCAATAACTTGTTTAAAATCTCCTTCTATGTGTTTTACATAAGAATTACCTTTATAAGATGTTTTTGCATTATCAATTTCTAGATAAGTTTGATTGTTATTAGGAGCAATATTTAACTGATAATTAAAGAAGAAATCTACATCAACTTCAGCCATATTAGGTGCTTTAGCCTTTAAACATTTATCTACTGTTTGATAAAACTCTTTAAAAGAATTATAATCATTAGACATTACTTTATTTACAGTTTCTTCTGGTACAAAAATCTTTAAGATATTTTTAATTCTTAAACCTTGTACATCACTAGCCTTTTTAGCATCATATGGGTAATCATCTGGAATTGGGAAAAATCTAATATCTTTTTTAGTGTCCCCCACTTGCCATTCTACAACTAGAGCATCTGCTTCTTCTCCTTTATATCCACCTCTAGGTGTATAATAGACAGATAAAATTTTACCAGTGTTTAATCCAAATTTAATGTAATTACCATTACCTCCTGTGAGGTTTTCTTCTTTTAAGTCTTTAAAATTTACCATATTAAAAATTTATTAATTATTTACCAAGTTGAAAGTTCTCTTTGATTAACTATTTCTTCATCAACTTCTTTATCTTTAAAATTTACAGATTTTTTATCTTCTTCTTTAACATAAGTTTCATCTGCAAATACAAATTTAGGTTCTTGTAATCTTCTGATTTTTAAACCTAATTGTTTTAATGCATTTTTCATTTGAGTCTTTGGTAATCCATAATGCTTAGCAAGAGCATCTAATTTCATACCTTGTTCTACTTGTTCTCTAAGAACATTTGGTGTAATTGTTACCATATTAATTTATTTTAAGTGTTTTATTCTCCTTGATTATATTTTTCTATTTCATCTATTACATAACCCATATCATTAGGAATAATAAGGTCTTTAAATACTCCATAAGGAGTTTTAGCTGGTACTACAAGACCTCTATCATCTCTTGTTGAGTTAGTATAGAACCCATAGACAGTTTTGCCTTCTGTATCTACATAGGTAGATGATACTAAACAATAAGTAAAGAAGCCATTTGGATTTATCTGAGAATCTATAAGTTTCCCAACAGTTTTTATCTTATAAGCACCTTCTTCAACTTCAGTATGAGCAAACATAATAAAGTTCATATCAGAAGGTAAATTAATTCCTGCTGTTAAAACATCATAGAAATTTTTAGCCAAATCTGTGAATTTATTAACATTACTACCTTTACTTTCATAAAGGATTAGACTATATCTTATATATTATTTAATTGGTGATTTTCTTACAGGTTGAGTAAGTATTCTTTCAATATCCCAACCTCTACTTTTTCTGTCATAGAAAACTTGTATAGGTATGTTATACATTTCACACAACTGTTGTTTATTATAATAAGAACCTTTCCAAAATATTAAAGCATCTCTTTTATCAACATAATTAATAGCTTCTTCAAAAGACATTCCAATTCTAAACATTCTACAATATAAAGTTCTATAATTAATATTTAATTCTTTAGCCCAATCTTTTAGACATTGTATTTTACCTTTATATTCTACATTTATATTGAAATTTCCTCTGTTTTTAGCTTGAGTATTATTATCAGCCCATCTACAATTATTAGGTTCATAATCTCCATTATTGTTTATTCTATCAATAGAATATCCTAATGGTTTCTCTCCCATATCTAGCATAAAATTTTTAAAAGAATCCCATCTTTTACAAACTTTAATATTTTTCTTTTGATAATTTAAATGACTTAAACAAGGTGCTTTACATCTTGCTCTCATACCTTTCCAAATTCTATACTCAGCTGGATAATTTTTCTTATTATAATCTCTAATATATTCCACCGTTTCCATAAAAATCTTTAAATTTGAATGTACTCTCTCACGAGATAGTCGTTGAACTTTACACTTAGTTAAACTAAGAGTCTTAGCTGCTGATTGTCCAATACTTAATTTTTTAAACCTTCACACTTATCATCACTGATTATGTTGTAGTATTAAGTCTCTAAGGAGTTTCCAGCAATTAGATGGATAAGGGCTTAATATTTTATCAACCCTGCTTCTTTAGCTCTGCTCATATATTCACCTGTAAGTAGATAATTAGCATCATCAATAATTACATTTTTAAATTTACCTAATTTAGGTATATTAGTAATATAATTAATAATCTCAGATGCTGAGTTACTGTTTAGTAGATTTCCTTTTTTAGTTTGTCTGTCAAATTCTTGGTAGAATTTCTTATAACCTCTAAAAGGTAGAGGTTTTTTAGCCACATTAATAATGAAGGTTTCTTCTGGTTTTAAACCTTTAATTTGTAAGTCTTTATTAGGAAACATAGATGAACTTTTACCTTGTCCACTATTACCTAATACTAAAATACTATTTGCCATTTCTTAATTTTTCTATGTAATTATACATTTTTCCTAAACTCTCTTCGTCTTCTATCTTTGGACACTCTCTAAAAAAATCACTTTGCCCTACAAATATTAATGGTACTTGAACATCTGAAATACCATCTCTTGATTTTAATATTTTTAGAGCTCTATAATTATCTCTCAAAAAAGATATATTATATCCTCCATGTTGAAGTATATTATATCTATGTGGAGAAAATAAACCAAACACTATATCACTATCTCTTGGTGTAACTCTCAATAATGTTATCTAAGAGGCTCTTTATCCTCTTATTCTGCATTTTCAAATCCAAATTATATATGCAGTTCAGACTATATCTTCACAAACCTTTAAATATTGGTATATATAAGTTTGTGTTCCGCACTCTTGTTACTTCATTTTCTTCAGCACCACCTGTTAAGAAAGTATGTATTAGTCGTTGTTCCTTCTATATATTTCTATATAGCTTGGATAAGGGTTATCTGTTTCCAGACTTTCCCAGATTCACGGAATTTATAGATAGCTATAATTTGTATAACATAGATTGTACAATATAAGGTTTAATTAAATAATAAAATTTTAGTTTACTTTCACTTTTAATATAAATAGTATAACCGTGAATTTTACAATATTGAATTGTTGTTTTTAAATTCCATTTTTTCAATAAAAATTTTTGAAAATTCTCAACAGACTCTTTGTTAAAATCATACATTACTATTTTGTAAGAATAAAAATTCTTTACTTTATTTATTATTTTAGAACCATCATCTTGGAAAAATAAAGCTAATGAAATATCTGTAAAATACTTTAAAGTATCACTATCTATTTTTTTTATATGTCTATTATTTTCAAATCTTTTGTATAAATCTTTATATAAAATAGACAAATAGGGGTTAGACTTTAAATTTACATATATTTGATTTTGAGCATTTATATCTCTACCAATGAAATTATGATTTACTTTTTCTTTTAATATTAGTTTATTACAATGTTTTTCTAATAAAGATTTTTTATATTTCACATAATCTTTATTTTGAATTTTATGTGAAAAACCACCTCTATAATTATTTTTATTTTTACTTGAGTGGGTTAGCCACCCATCACCATATAAAGTACCTATAAGAACTGATTTTTCAAAAATAGAAAAACTTTCATACTTATAACCAAAAGTACTTTTTCTACTAAGTTTCTTGTTAAAGTTACCTATAGTAGCTAAAGAACAATTTAATAGATTACTTATTTCCTTATTAGAAATATGTGGTTTTTCTTTTATTAAATTTAGATATCTATTATATAATGGATATCTATTCCAACCAATATTATTTTCTTTTATAAATCTTTTTATTGTACTTACAGAACAATTATTTAGTTCTGCTAACTGTGCATTTGTTAAATTTTGCAGTATTTTAATATTTTTATTTTTTACCATAATAAAATTTTCTGCAAATATACAAAAATATTTTTAACTATCTCCAAAGCTTGATAAATTAGGCTCTAGTTTTTCTTCTATTGTTTTACCAGAAAAATTAAACTCCAAAGATTCTTTCTCTGAGTTAAATTGTTGTACATTTACAACCGTAAAACCAAACTTATCCCTTAATCTTAGACAATATTTACTAGAATATAAATCAATAGCTTCTTTTGATTGTCCACCACCTTTTTCACCAGTTAATAGGTTTAAATTATCTGTAATTATTATTACATAATGTTTAGGGTGATAGGTCTTATAATAAGCTATTTTCTGGTAAGATGTTCCAAAACCATTATTTATATTATTAATTTCTTCAGGGGACAAAGGTACATTATTTTTATCATAATATGTACCTATTTCTAAAGCAAAATCTCTACAATATTTATAAAGTCCTGTAGGATTAGTTATAAAATCCACAATATGAACATTTTGTAAAAATGAGTTTACGTGCTTTTCAGATTGTGAAATTAATTTTAAATCACTATCAGATACAGTATTATATCTTCCAATAGATTGTAACTGTTTTACACTAATCATTTTATTATGTTTAGTGAATAAATCTCTTGATATTTCTGATAAAATCACTTTTTCTTTAGACTCTTCTAAAGAAAAGTAAATAATATCTAATTTTATATCTTCTGTAGGATTTTGTTCAATATAAATTAATGGTGTATGAATAAATAAAAATCTAGCCAGTTTACTTTTACCAACACCAGAATTAGCACCTATTAAATAATAACATCTAGGTTCTATTCCTGGTAATACAGATTCTAATCTATTCATTCCAAGAAATGGAATACAGTTATAGTAACCTCTATTATGATTTTCTTTATTAATTAAAATCTTTTTATATACATCTGTAAAATTCATATGAAGTTACTATAAGATTGTTCATTTATAACTTTTTTAGGTAGTCTTTCAATGTACTCTTTTAATAAAGAGTTTTCACCATCATAATATATAAAGTAATCTGCAGATTTTAAGTATTTGGGATTATCTACTTGTCTAATATAATTTTTAGTAGCTTCTATTATATCATCTTTTCTTATTGATGGATTATTAATAAAGAATCTTTTCATTCTTGAAATACATTGTTGTTTTACTCCAGTTCTTTCTGGATTTAATTGTTTAAACAAATCTCTGTATTCATTAATCCATTCAAAATTAGTTATATCTTCAGCTAAAAAGTTTATTTTCCAAGTAATTTCTCCTGTAATATAATCCTTATTAACAATACCAGTAGATAAAATCTTATTAACAAGATTTTCTGGTATATAAGTGGGTTTTATATTATAATATAGACACATTAGATAGCATAAAGCATCATCATAAGGTCTAATTTTTTCTTCTTGTAATTTCTCTTTAATTTCTGGATTTATATCAATTAAAGCTTTACTCATAAATTATAATGTTTTACTTTATTACTATCTAAATCTTCTAATAGACTAAACACCCATTTCTTATCTACTGTATCTTTTGAATATAGAATATATATTTTAGCTGTATAATTTGGTCTATAAATTAAACTTCTACAAATCTTTTGTAAACTTAAAGCATTCTTATTACTGTCTGCTTGTATTACTAATACATTATCTATATTTTGAAATGTATAACCAACTCCACCAGAATTAACTAAAGCTAAAGTATCTATTTCTTCATTTAAGAACTTATTTAAATTGTCTTTATTAGTCTTTGAATTAAATGTTGGTACACCTAATTGATTACTTTGCTGAATATTAGAGCAAAATATTAAAGTTCTTCCTTTTAATTTAGGTAATATTGCTTTAGCATAGTTTAATTTAGATGGTAGATTATGTATAAATCTCATTCTTCTAAGAAAAGATGCAGTACTCATTGTATTTTCACATACACTTGATAGATACTTATATTTCTGATATTCTGTTTGATAGAAAGATTTAGTCTTATTACCTGATAAGATATTTTTATTTATTGAATCTATTGGTATTCCTATAGTTGTGATTTTATAATCAGCAACTATATTATTATCAATAGCTTCATTAATAGAAATTTCTTTCAGTATTTTGTCAAGCCCTAAGTAAGACATAATATCTAACTTTATCTTGTGTTTAGGGAGTGTTCCAGTTAATCCAATCAATGATTTAAAAGTTAATCTCTTACTAAGTAATCTATTAGCTTGTTTTAATGTTAGAGATTGTACTTCATCTAAAACTATTAAATCATATTCTCCTGATTGTTTTTTAAGAGATGAATAACAAATTGTGGTAGTTTTTTTAAGATATGTTTTAGCTTTCCATTTAATAAATTCATTAGGTATATCTTCATCTCTTAATTTAGTATTTGGTGTTACCCATAATATTTTTTTGTATTTGAACTTCTTTATGAGTTCTATTACAACTTTAGTTTTGCCGAATCTTGGAGCAATAAGATAAGTACCTACATCATTTCTTTTAGCTTTATCTAATATATCTTTTAATATATTCTCTCTTGCATTCATAATTAATGACATTGTGCATAATTAGTACCAAAATCTGCTGAAATGTCTATTGGTATATCTAAGTTTAACTTTTCATTTACTTTTTTAATACTCTCTTTAAGTAACTTTAGTATATCTTCTTGTGTATATTTACTTTTTAAAAATGTAAAACCTATTTCATCATGATATTGAAGAGATATTTTAATACCTCTTTTTCTTACTTCTCTTACATAATTATCAAAACACCATACTCCTAAACCTTGATTACCTGTAGAGAAAGCATCTTTAAAATATCTCAATGGATATAATAATTTACTATAAGGATTTAATAACCACATAGAACTTATTTTATTTGTAAACTCTTGCTGTTCTTGAAATTTTAAAGATAATAAACTTTTATTTCTATAGTTCATTATTGTACCATCTTTAAAAATTATTCTAATAATAAAATTTTCAGATGTTTGTTTTACAGCTTTATTTCTATTCCAATAGGTTGTATGTAGAGCTTTAGCAAAATCTAAATCTGATTTTAGAGTTTCAGCTATTTTAGGTGCTCCAGCTCCATATATTCCAGCAAAATTTACCGTTTTAGCTTTACTTCTAATAGAGTTTAATCTTACATATTCATTATGTTCCTCTTCAGTTTGATTTTCTAATTTTTTAAGCCTTTTAAATTCCTCAGATTCTTCTTTAGACATTAATCCTGATAATACAGCTATATCTATATGTGGGTCAAAACCAGGAGTTCTCATTTGAGTTACATATTCTGGGTCATATTTAAACATATAGTTTTGCTTAGTAGTATCTTCTAAAGCTGAACAATCACTACCACAAAACATATAGTTATCATTAGGTATAGTAATTAGACCTCTTATCTGTTCACCATAAAATTTATCTACTTTTACTAGATTTGCTACTGGTTTAGAATGCATAAATCTCATTGTATTGGTAAAACCATTTGCTGTAGCTTCAACATAATTATTACTGTCTAAAGTATCTCTAAAAGCTTTAAAAACACCTATTCTATGTTTAATTAAAGACATCTGGTCTAAAGTTTCTAATTCAGGACATATAGAATATAAATCTTTTATAGATTTACATACTCTTTTATTATCATCTAATATTTGAGGAACTTTACCATTAGAACCATCTTTAAATGTAATAGGTTTCCACCCTATAGAAAATAAAAAGTTCTTTAATTGTTCTGTACTACCTGGATTAGGTTCTTCTATTTTATTAATAATAGAAATCTCCCCCTCATAATCTTTAGGTAAACTTTCTATTGATAGTAAATTAAACCATTTTTCACCTACAGAAGATAGAGAACCATCTTTTTTATACATTTTAGAAGGTTTAGAAATTATCTTATAGGTGATTTTTTTAGGCATTACTGAAGTTAAAACTTTTTCTTTTTTTTCATATAGATTTTCTAGTTCCTTTAAAGATTTATTTAGTAAATCAGTATTTATTTTACATTTAGTAAATTCTTGTTCTCTTAGACAATCCATTTTGAATGTAATATAATTTATTATTCTCCAATAGTCTTTACCATATAATTTTCTTAATAGTAAAAATTCTTTATGGAATAATAACTGATTTATTTCAACATCTTCACTACACCTATTTATATATTCTTCTATAGATAAATTAGACCAATCATTAATTTTAGGTTTTGCTACACCTAATATTTCTCCCCAAGTTTCTAAACCGTGAGATACTTTTTTACCTTTTCTAGGTGTATCATAAGAGGAATATAAATACCAAGATAATCCTAAAGTATCTATTATTTTAGTTTCTTTTGGTATTACTATATTCAATAGTTTCTTTAATACTGGTAAGTCATATCTAATAATATTGTGACCAACTAAAATAGATTGAGTTTGTACAAAGTTTTTAATGTCTTCATAGTTTGTTAAACTGTTTTTTTCAATTAGTGTTCCACTATTAAACTTTTGATAAGATAGACAATGTATTTTAGTTACATTATCTAATAAACCATCAGTTTCAATATCAAATACTGTATATTGCATAATATTTAAATATTAAAAAAGAAAGTGAGTGAATTGTAGGAGAATTACACAACTCATATCACTTTCTTATATTAGAAACTTAACTTTTTATAATGTGTAATTGCTCACACAGTTTCTAATAAATGCAAATATACAAAATTTTTATAATTTTAATTTATTAAATACTCTACAAATTTCTTATTATCATTTCTTAAAATATATCTAATTAAAATTTTTATATCCTTTTTAGTAATTTTCTCTCTTACACATATTTTAGAGACAATTTTACCAAAATCTTTTATATCAGGTATACTAAGAAAAGACTTTTTCTCATATTCATCTTTATAATATTCTTTTAAAAGTTCAAACAAAGTTTCTTTTGGACATAAATCTTCAAAATTTTCAAAAAAAGAAAATATTATTGATTTGTGTTCTTCAGGACTTTCATATTCTTCAGAGTTTACTAAATGAGATAAGTATATTATATTCTTTAATGATTCTTTCATATTTATAAAATAAATAAAAACTACTCTTTTATCTCACGACCAAGAGTAGTTAATTTAACAAAGTTAAAAATGTCAAGAATGTATATTAATAAATATACATATGAGAACCCTATAAAACTCAATATAAAACTAATAATATTAAAAATAAAATCCAAGAGAAAAAAAATGAAAATAGCACCATAGGGTTTTTTTGAAAATAAATATTTTGTCCATTTCATATGGACAAACTTCAAGAGAAATAATTATTTTAAAAGTGGACTATGCAAGACTTGAACTTGTATCTTTCTTATTGCAAATAAGATGCTTTACCAATTAAGCTAATAGCCCTGTTCGTGAGTAAAATTAAATAAGTAGTTTTCTAGTTTTAAATTCCCAAAATTTAGCTTATGAAATGAAGTAACTTATTTATCACTACACAAAATAAATAATTTTAATTAAAAAATCAGATTTTTAAGAGTAAATTAGATAAGTAATAATTGTTTGTAACCCAAAAATAAACAGAAGTAACTTATCTATTACTACTTTTAAAAATTACTTTTCACAATTATTGTGGAGATAAGTGGAATTGAACCACTGACACAAGGATTTTCAGTCCTTTGCTCTACCAACTGAGCTATATCTCCCCCATTAGATGTTTATTTCCCAACAGACATCTAAAAATTTTCTACCCAATAAATTTTAAAAGCGGAATATATAAGATTTGAACTTATGACCCTCTGATTAACAGTCAGATGCTCTAACCTGTCTGAGCTAATATTCCAAAAATTACAATGATAAAAATTTTTTAATTTTAACCTAAGTGGGTCCTACTGGATTCGAACCCTTGACCCTCTGCTTGTAAGGCAAATATTTTATTCATTAAATTATAAGACTAAATTTGTGACTAATATAATATTACTTTCTAAAAAAGTATTGAAGTAAGTAATATCACAAAATATTTTTATATGGGTGCAAAAATATAATAAGTATTTTAAATTACCAAATTATTTTATAGATTTTTAGTCAAAATCTTGTTTTTCCCCATACTTTATAAGCATTCCAAAAAATCTGTCTAATTCCTTTTGAAAATCCTATTTGGTGTAAAGCTCTTTTTAAAGATAATTGTCTTCCAATTTCTTTATTAAAATTTTCACCATCTTTTAATATTGTATTAGTTGTAATAACAGTATCTTCTATAGATATCTCTGGATTATTACTGTTTGATATTCTTATAATAGTACATTCTGTACCTTTATAGTCCTTATCTGAATTGTAATGTTTAAATTTTACTTTATACTTTACATTATCAATTGTTACAATCATAGTTAATAATAAAAAATATTCCTACAAGAGATTGATATGAAGTCGGACTTTAAAAACAAAAATAAGATTTCTCTTGTAGGAATTAAGTTATTTAATAAAATATTTTATTTTGTTTTTTTAGAATTTTTATAATTACTCATATATCATATGATACCATTTCTTTGGCATTATTTGACGACTTATAGATGAGAAATGAACTTTTTTCTTTTCTCCTATTGGGTTTTTTAATGTAAGATAAAAATCTTTTGATAAATCATAGTCTTGTTCACTACTCTTTTCATATAACTTATATGTTTTAATATAAGTTGCTAAAAAACCAGAGAAATCCCTTTTTCCAAGAACATCTTCGTCTATATCATCTCTATATTTTAATAGTATTATATTTTCATTATTTAATTCTATAATTATCCAATATTTAGGAGAAGAAGTATTGTCTTTATCATAATTTACTTTATGAGCTTTTTCTAATTCATAATCTGATAATCTAATTAGGTTTTTATCATCTTCTTCTTTAAATATATTATGATAGGTAATTCCTAAGTCTTTGTAGTTATTAGGATTATCTGGCATATCTTTATTGTCTTTACTACAAGACAAAAATAAAGGTATAAATAAAAGTGTTAATATGTATTTCATTTTTTCTTTTTATTAAATTGTGATACACTTTTGAAGAAATTAACTATAAAGTCTTTTTCTTCATTTGTTAGTGATAAAATAATTTTAGTTACCCACTCAACTTTATTTAAAGTTCTGTCCTCTGGAAATAAACCTGTATCTCTATTTACTTGAGTATTTTTGGTATTGTTTGTAAAACCTTTTACAGAACCTGTAAATAATATTTTATGGTCTGATTTCTTCAAGGAAATATAATATCTACTTGAAGTTGTTTGAAAACTTCTCTCTTTACCTTCTCTTTGTGATAAATAAGGCTCAGTATTAAGTTCTTCTACAGCTTTTTGAAGAGCAATTTTAATGTTGTCTGGATACTGCTCTATATTTCTAATGATTACTAAATCTTCCTCACTAGAAAACCTAAATTTTCTGTTTTCCAAAATTAATTTATAACATATGTTTTAGCACCAAAATCTTCTTTTAATTCTTCAAGGTCATTGAAGCATTGTAAAAAAGTTTTACCTTTAAAGAACTCTGGTGATAAATTTAATCTTCTAATAGATTCTTGTTTAATAGAAGATAAATCTTTTAGGTTAATTCTATCAGTACTTTGAATAAAAGATACTGAACCACCATTATATAAAGCTCTTTGTAAGAGTTTAATAATGTGGATTTGTCTAGCTTTTTGTTTATCTGTTTGCATAAATTTTTTTGAAAAAGCTATTAGTAATTTTAGGTAGTGCGATTTGTCTTAAAATATATGGAGTTTGTAATTACTAATAGCTTATAAGTTCCTTAATTAGAGTGTTTCAAGTCTTTCATAGAGTCTTTCTAACTCTAATTCCAATTCCTCAATAAGAGGTATATTAGGAGATTGAGTATTTAAGAGAGTTAATATAAGTTGCTCTCTTCTATCAATCTTTTTTAATATTTGTATTTTTAATGTCTTCATACTAATTGTATTTAAGCTATATTTTTATGATAATTTTTTAGAAATTAAGTATTTTCTAATAAGTGTTTATTTGATTGTGAGAGGATTATGAGCAATTTTTAAAGTATTACTCTAACCTTTTATAATAAAAATAATTAACACAAAAAACCCTTTTAAAGTTCTTTTAAAACATATTAAAATATACTAAATTTCTTTAAACTACAAATAAAATAAAAAGAGGTAGTGTTATTTACCTCTTTTTATTACTTTTAGAAAATTTGTGGCTCCTTATTAGGAACTACTTTACTGGCAACACTGTTTGCTTTACTAGCATCAGCCAAAGCTCTTAATTGAGCTGCATCTACAAATTTGTCTTCTAATTTACCAGATGCATCATACACATTACGTGTATAAACCATTTTACCCTCAGCATCAAGATAAGGAATAGTCCATTCACCTTTCTCATCTTGTTTCATTTTAGGCTCTTGACCTTCAAAGAAAGGAGTATGAGAAGTACAAGTTATTACTTGTCCTGGTAATTCTTTACCTTCATAATAGTTAGCAGAGTTTATTGTATCAATGTTCAAATAAGCAACTCTTTTGTGTTCTTGTTCAAAGGTTGAATTAGTGAGTTCATTAATAACATACTCTACTCTTACTTCCATTACAGCTACTTGTGCTTTTTCTGGGTTGTTTTTGCTAATTGCAACAATTACATTGTCTCTGTTTGTTTGTCTAATTACAGTTACCATAGTTAAAATGTTTTAAATAAAGTTATAAAAAGTTATGTATAAAGTATAAGTAACAAGACACATAACACCAACCTTGTTACCAAAAAGGAGTGAAAGGTTTATAATTGGTGGAAATATAAAAATAAAGTATATATACTATATAGGTGTAATGAACTACTAAGTCATTTTACTAAACACACCTATATAGTATATAGTTATTATTTTTCTGTGGTAATATACTTTCTATAAATATTACCTTTTTTACTTACAACTATAATAAATAATTTACCTTTTTCAGTAATGTATACTGGATATTCTTTACCCTTATAAATTGCTTTATCTTTAGTTTCTTTAGATTTACCAATTAAAGATTGTTCTGTTTTTTCTTTTGGTTTATCTAAATTGTAAACTTGTTGGGAGTAACTTAATCCTGCAACCAACAACAATAATAATGTTAATAGATTTTTCATTTTATTTTATATTTAATTATTTAGTTATTTAAATATGAGTAAAAAGTTTATATAATAAAAAACTTACTCCTTAGTCTGGTGTAATAATAATTACATTAGGTTTTATTAGCAGTGCGAAGCACTGCCACTAACTAATATAATTATGATACACAACACTAAAAAGAGTAAGTTTTTATATTAATAGCTTACTTTATTAATTCTTCAGCTACATCATAATCTACTTTAACAGGAGTTATTCTGTTTAATAGATTGTTATTAGCTTTTTCAAATATCCAATAATCTCCAAAGCTGGTAATAAATAAATCATTACCTTTATAAGTTACTTCAAGTTTTCTAATATACTCAAAATACTCATCATTATACTTTGTAGCTGGAATATACATTTTGAAAAAACCATTTTGGTTTTTCTCAGATGTGTAAACTAATAAAGTATTATTATTAACTTTAATAGTTACATAATGTTGTAAATACAAAATTTTTAATCCTAATAGGAGAATAACCCCTATTAGGATTTTAATGACTAAATTCTTTTTCATCTTATTGCTATTTTAGTTTTATGTGATTTAACAGCTTTATAAGTTACAATACTACAAAAAGCTATTGTAATTAAAGCAAGTAATATTCTTTCATTAGTAGTAAGATTACTTGGAACAAGTACCAAATATGTATTAAATAATACATAAAGGTAAGAAGCTAAAAGGTATTTCTTGGATTTCATAATATATAATATTTAAATGTTATTACTAAATATGAGTGGAAGGTTTACATAAGAAAAGTTAAGTTTAAAAGTGATATGTTATATCTTATGTAAGACACTAAGAGTTTAAAACCTCTAACAGTTAGAAAGTTTAAAAGATATCTTGTATTAATGGAAAAATAAAGTAAAGCCTCTGTTTTACTAGAGGCTTTACTATTTTAGCAGTAGAATACTTCATCTACTGTCTCAGCTTGGATTCTATCTTCTTCTTCAAAGTATTGTTTTACTCTGTTGTTGAAGTCTTCCATATTCTTTACAAGACCAAGTTCTATTAGTAACTCAGCTTCATCTGTTAATGAAAGTGGGTTATATTCAAGGGTTTGTTTTAATTTATATATAGCATAGTCTATAATATCTTCATCTGTTGAAGCTATGCCATAGAGTGCTGTTGCTTGATAATAAGCATCAGTTTGATATAATTTGTTTAAAGTCTCTTGTGAAAGACTTGAAGCTGTTGCTATCATAATATATAATAATTTAGCCCCCAATAAAATACTTGTTACTAAGAGAAGAGGGGGAGTTTCTTCTCTCAAAAATTAGTGGGGGGTTGGAATGGGGTATTCCACACATTTATTACTCTACATATTTATTGCCTTACACATTTATTATACCACACTTATTACTTTACACATTTTTATTATATATAATAGTGGTAGGGGGTATTTAATTTTTTATTGAAAATTAAATAGTTACACTATTAAAATAAAAATTTTCCAAAAATTTTTTATAGAAAGTTTGGTAGTATCATTTTTTATTCTTACTTTTGCCTCTGGAATGATGACACTGCAACTAAGTCATCTCAGGCTAAGCACTATAGGGATATAAAAGACTTAGCTTAAATGGGAGTTTAATCTTAGAAACTTATATGTTCAGTTGGAGGCTATTTTAAAAAAGATGATAACTTTATAGGTTATACCAATAACACTTCTAAGAAGATTGATACCATAGTTCCAAAAAGATATGTTATGAAAGCCTAGTGTTGCTAAACCCAGTTGTGAGGGTTTATATGAATGCCCCATATAAACTGCAAAACTAGAACCAATGTGATTCCCACTCTATAACTCACTCATCAGTGGAATCCCTTAAAAGGACCAAAATAGAGGAGATAAGGCAAGTATAATTAAGGTTATACTGAAGTCAGGACACTTGGAAAGCAAGGCAAAGGGATAATAGAATTAGCAATGTTTTATAGATTTTACTTAATCTTGGGACTACACATTAAGATAATAAAATTTATAATTCTGGACAATAGGGGTACTGTAGTCAATATTTTAGTACTCGTGTAACATGCTAGGTATAAGTAATATGTCAAATAAGAGCTGTATAATAAAAAGACAGTTAATAAGTTTTTTAGTAACCTTAAAGGTAAGGTTGTTTTAGACAGTAAGGGTTATTAGAGATGAACTCAAAGATAACTAATAAAACTTTCTAGGATTTAATTGTTTTAGTTTTTTAATCTAAAAAGGCAGATAAAAACTAAATATAAAATTAAGCAAATTACGAGTTAATATGTTAATAGGAAATAGCTCTCCTATTGGTAGGTTAAACCCCTATGGAGGACTTTCTATGCCCTTTAGTAAGTGAAAATAATTTGAAAACTTTGTTTTGCTTAAATAATCACAATTGGTAATTAAAAGGTAAGTAGATTTTTTCTACTTACCTTTTTGTTATATTAAAAATTATTTTTAATTTTGCAATATGAAAACACTTAAAGAAATAATTAGGTTTGATATAGACTTTAGCAATGAAGACTCTATTGTTGAATTTAGAAAAGATAATGGTGTAATGTTAAGATATGCTATTTATAAATATAATTTAGATAAAATATTTACATTATACTTTTTACATACAATAGTTCCATTATATAGATTTAAGAAAATTAGAAGATTTTTAAATGCTAATTCAGATTTAGATAAATTTGAAAAAAGAGAAATATTAGATTTATATAATTACTATATTGAAGAACAAATAGAAAGACAACAAAAATATGAAAATAATTAGTAAATCCATTAGTTTAGATAGTTATAACTATCATAAGAAACATTTGTATATTATTAATCCTATGTTACCTATACAAATGACAGATAAAGAAATAGAAGTTTTATCTGCATTTATGTCCCTATCAGGTGATTTAGCTAAAGACCCTTTTTCTACTACTGGTAGAAAAATAGTTAAAGATAAACTATCTTTATCCTTTGGTGGATTAGGTAACTATTTAAGGAGTTTAAAGAATAAAGGTTTTATTATAGAAAAAGATAAGTTAGAAATATTACCTGTATTAATACCAGAACCTAAAGTTCAATATTATAATTTTAAGCTTTTAAAAGATGAATAGTGATATACAGAATTATTATAAAGAGGTAAAAGATAAGTATCCCAATATTACTTTACAACAGTTTGCTGAAATATGTAATTCTCCTTTTAGAATGGTAAAAGAGGTTATGAACAATAACTGTTTAAAGGATATTAGATTACAGTATTTAGGTTCTTTTAAAGTGAGTTCATTTAGAATAAATAGTACTATAGGTAAATTAAAGACTTTATTAGAAAGTGATAGAATAACAAAAGAATCTTTTGATAAAAAATTAAATATTTATAATGAGTATAACAAAATCAAAGATAAACTTAAGTAATATAATATATTTCTTTCAAGGTAATTTTAGGTATAATTTATATTATTCTAAGCAAATTATAGGGATTAATTTAAGAAATCTTATAAGAAAATATATAAGAGAACAAATTGAAACTAGAATTAATTCTATGGATAAACAATGTTATAATGAAGGTCAATGTAGAATTTGTAAGTGTCAAACAACACAGTTACAATTTGCTAATAAAGCTTGTGATAAACCTTGTTATCCTTATATACTTACTAAATTACAATGGAATATGTTAAAGCAAGGTAGAAAAATTTGGGATAAATATACTCATAAATACTGGGTTTTAAAACAAGATAAATTTAAAATTTATAAAGGAGATGAGTAAATTTATAAATAATACTATAGATTTAGGTACTGTAAAAGAAAGAAAATATTTAGATGTTTATTTTCAGTTTAAAGATAATGAAATGAATAACTTCTCTTATTGTACCAATTATTGTAGTGGTTGTATTGATATAAAAGAATGTGAAAATAATAAATTACACATAACTTTATATACAGGAACAATACCTGTTCATTTAAATACAAATACTTATAATTTATATAAAGATTTAAGTGTAGTATTTAATGATAATACTAGTGAAGAATTAACAATTAAAGCACTTTTAACAAAATGAAAAGTTATACAGATAAACAGCTATTAGAAAAAGTGAAATCTTTACCTTCATTTAAACAACTTCCAGCTAATTATTGGCTGTTAGGTGTTCAATCTAATGAAGATAAATTTAATGAATTTGATGATAAATTTTATCTTTTTAAAGGAGATAAATTTATTATGGCAACTACTGGTACAACAAATGCTGGATTAACTGGTCTAAAGAATTATAACACCTATAATTCTGAAGGTTGTGCTGTTATTAAAACTAATGAGTGGTATCATTCATTATGGACTCCTGGATTTCATAAAGGTAAAATGAAAGCATTAAAGCAAGCTAATCCTATTAAATTCTATAGAGATTGGAATAAAAATGAAAAAGCTGAAGAGATTGGAAAATTAAGAGAGGGTATTATTGGTATTAATTTTCATACAGCTACTTATCAACCAGGAAATATTATTACTAGATTAATTGGTGGTTGGTCTACTGGTTGTCAAGTTTGTAATAATACAGCTGATTATTATAAGATATTAAACCTTATAGGTAATCAAAAATATGTTTCTTATTGTTTATTAAAAGAGTTTTAATTATAATTTATGTTGATAAAAGAAAATGGTTATTTTTAGAGAAAATATAACAATAAAAAGGTATGAAATTATAAAAGATGAATTTTATGATTTTATTGTGTTTAGTGAAGATAAACACGTAATAGCCACTATGCAAAGTGATACACACTCTTTTGTTGTTGCTATAAATAAGTTTTTAGAGACAAATAAAGCAACACTTGATGATTATAATATTTATTTAGAAGAGTAATGGCTTATTTATTTATACTAGAAAATAATATAGCTAAACCAAATATAGAGACAATATTAACTTCACCTTTTAAAGATATATGGGATAGAGATAACTCTAAAGATAAATCTGAGGCTATAAAAGAGTTTACTTTTATTGAGTTAATGTCCTCTAAAAGGAAGACAAACCCATATGCTGGTTACTCTGATGAGCAAAGATTTCATAAACTAAAAGAGTTGCTTAAATTTCCTAATAATTGGAAACCGGATAATTTAATAGAACAGTGTTTAGCTAAAATAGAAGAATTTCAAACAGAGGGTTCATTTAACTATATGATGTATAAACAATCTCTTGATACTGTAATGAGAACAAGAGAATATCTTATTGGTATAGATTTAAATGAAAGAACTAAGTCTGGAATGCCTGTATATAAACCCGCTGATGTTTATTCAGCAGTTGAAAAAGTAGAAAAAATAATGACTTCTTTAAATACTTTAAAGGAGAAAGTTGAACAAGAACTTTTTGATTCTACTAAAACAAGGGGTAACAAATTAATCAACCCTTTAGAAAATTAATATGATTAAAGAAAGTAAAATTAGATATAGTAATGGTAAGTGGATAGATTCTTCTGTATTTAGACAAGAAGCTATAAGATTTATAGAGAAAGGTTATTATACAGAAGCTCCATATGGTACTCCAGAATGGTTAGACTATTGGAAGGAGCAATTAAGGAGATGTTTGGAAGGGTATGAAGTAAGTGGAGAGAAAATAACAGGTCACCACTATTGTTATCTTAATTTTGCTCAAATACAAAAGGTTGAGTTTTCTCAAGAAGATGAAGATGGTGAAACTTTAGCTAATAAAGTAGTATCTTTTCCAGATTTTTGGGACGGTGATTATAATTTCTTTTGGTCATTAGAAATAGCAAGAAATGGTCTGTGTTCTAAATACTCACAAGTACCTAGTACAGATAAGGAAAGAAAAGAGTGGAATAAATTAAACAAAGAACTAAAAGGTTTAGAAGAAAATTCAGAAGAATATAACAGTGTAAAAGATAAAAGAGATAAAATATCTAAGGATATTCTAGGTAGACTTAATTTATTTGTAAAGCCACACTTAGATTATTTAAATGGTGGTTATCATTTTATAGTTGGTAAAGCTAGACGTAAAGGTTATTCCTTTAAAAATGCTTTAATTATAGCAAATATTTACAATACAGTTAGGGATAAACTAACACTAATTGGTGCTTATGAAAAGAAATTTATGGCTGAGACTATGGAGAAAGTCTGGGAATTTTTAAATTTCTTTAATGAACACACTGGATTTTCAAAAAACAGATTAGTTGAAAAAAGAGACTTTATTAAATCTGGTTTTGTAGAACAAATAAATGGTGTTAATGTTGAGAGAGGTTATAAATCAAGAATTGATGCTTCACGTACTTTTAAAGATAATTTTGATGCTATGCGTGGTGTTGATGCTTTATTTATCCTTTTAGAAGAGGCTGGAGTGTTTGATAATTTAGCTCAGTCTTTTAATGCAACAGTACCATCACTGACTGCTGGAAGTAAAATTACAGGACAAGTTTGTATAATAGGAACTAGTGGTGATATGCAAGGTGGAACAAAAGATTATGCAGATATGTTTTATAATCCACTTGCTTATGGTTTAATGCCTTTTATTAATATTTGGGACGAAAATGCTGAAAATACTGTTTGTGGATTCTTTCACCCAGTTACTTGGAATATGGAAGGTTTCTATGATGAACAAGGAAACTCTAACATAAAAGGAGCTAAAGGATGGGAAATGAAAAGAAGAAAGACTATTTTAAGTAATTCTTCTTCTTCAGCACTATTACATAAACATATGCAAGAATTTCCTCTATGTCCTGCTGATGCTTTTAGTATGTCATCACATTCAATATTTCCAGTAGATGAATTAAGAAATAGATTAAATCAAATACAAGCTAAGTCTTTACACATAAAAAAAGGTATACCAGTAACACTACACTATAATAAAGATAGAACGGAAGTTTTAGCTAAACCAGATTTAAACAATGTATTAAATCCTATATATAATTATAAACCTAAAACAAATGATTTAACTGGTGCTGTAGTTATTTATGAATTTCCTAGTGAAAAAGCACCACAAAACTTTTATAAGATAGGGTATGACCCATATAGACAAAACAATGGTACATCTTTATCTGCTATAACAGTATTTAAAGGACACTTAAGAGGTGAAAATACTAAATATAAAATAGTTGCTGAATATTATGGTAGACCTCAAGACTCAGATATTGTAAATGAAATAGCTTTAAAACTAGCTATGTTATACAATACACAAGTAATGTTTGAGAATGAAGTAACACACCCTAAGACATATTTTGAAAGAAAAAAAGCATTAAAATATTTAGCAGTACAACCAGATAGAGCAATATCAAATTCTATACAAAACTCTAAAGTAGATAGAAAATATGGTTGTCATATGACTGATAGAATAAAAGAAGATTGTGAAAAATACACTAATGATTGGTTACTAAATGGTTATGAAGATGATTTTGGAAATACTTTATCTGTAATAGATGAAATAGATTGTCCAGGATTTATAGAAGAACTATTAATATATAATAGAAAAGTAAATTGTGATAGACTATCATCATTTTTTATGTGTATGATGCAATTGCAAGAACAGGAACTAGAAAAAGAGTATAGTTCTAGTGTAAGTAGATTAGAAGAAATGGTAAGTTTTTTAAATCAAATCAATGACAGGAGGTAGATTAACAAGAAAACAAAAGGAATCAAATGATTTTCAATGGTACAAAGATAATATAAATAATTTTTGTAGAAGAACTGAAAATTATATATTTGATTTCTTAGAAGATGAAACCTTTGTAGGTAATGATAAACACAGAATGAAATCTAACTATGATTTATTTAATAATAAAGTCAATATGAAAGATTTTGAAGCTGTGTGTTATCCTTTTGGTAAGGATTCTGGTAAGCCTAAAACTAATTTTACTCATAAGGATATTGTATCTGGTAAAATTAAGGCACTTATTGGAATGGAAATGAGGAGACCTTTTTCTTTTAGAGTATTAGCAACTAATCCAGAAGCTACTACAAGAAAAGAACAAGAAGAGTTTAATCAGATTAGAGATTTTGTAATTCAAGAAATTACTGCTCCAATAAGGAAACAAGTTGAACAAGAACAAGCTCAACAGTTAGCACAACAAAACCAAGAAGAGCCTTTAACTGAAGAACAAATTTCTCAAATTAATTCTCAGGTTCAACAACAAATTGAACAAGAAGTTAAAGCAAGAACTCCGCAAGAAGTTAAACTTTATATGGAGAGAGACCATCAAGACCCAGCTGAATTATTAGCTCATCAAATTCTTGAGTATCTTAAAGAAAAAGAAGATATTAGAAATAAGTTTAATTTAGCATGGAAGCACGGATTATTATCTTCTAAGGAGATTTTTAGAGCTTGTATTGAGAACAGGGAACCAGTATTAAAAGTTATTAATCCTTTATATTTTGATTGTGGTGAGTTTGATTATAATGTAGAAGATGCTGAGTGGGCTTCTTATGATGAGTTTTTAACTGTAAGTGAAATTGTAAATAGGTTTGGTGATGTTCTTGAGAATGAAGACATTGATAATCTATATAAAAAAGTACAAAACAGAGGTACAGAATTATATCTTCAAGATGTATTCTCTGACAATAGGTCTTCTGATAGAATTAGAGTTACACACTGTGAATGGAAATCTTTAAAACCAATAAAATTTGTAAGGGGAATAGATTTAGAAACAAATGAACCTTATGAAATTGTTGTAGATGAAGAATATAAATTAAATAAAGAATCAGGTGATTTATCTGAAGAGTTAATTTGGGTAGTATCAAGATATGAAGGCTACAAGATAGATAATGATTTGTATTTACATTTAAGAGAAGTTCCTGGACAGTATTTTGATTTAGAAAACCCGACAAAATGTAAGTTATCATATATAGGTTGCTATTATGATGCTTTAAATTCAGAACCAACTTCTATAATGGATAGAATTAAACATTATAATTATCTGTATGATACAATTCTTTATAGAATAGAAAGTCTTATTAATTCTGATAGAGGTAAAATACTTGGTATAAATGCTTCTTTAATACCACTTAAATCTGCTAAAATTAGTTTAGACCAATGGTTTTATTATACTTTTGATAATCAAATAGCTCTACTTAATCCTAATGAAGAGGGTACAAGACAATCTGAAATTACTCAAGCAGTAAAAGAGATTGACTTATCTTTAATTTCAGATATAAAGAAATATGTAGAACTAGCTGATTATATTGAAAGAAGATGTGGTGAATCTGTAGGTATTACTAAACAAATAGAAGGTCAAATAGGTTCTAATGAAGCTGTGAGAAATACTCAACAGGCTATTATTCAATCAGCTAATATACTTGAACCGTATTTTGAAATGCACAATATTGTTAAAAGAAATGCTCTTCAAGCCTTAATTGAAATAGCTAAGGTGGCTTATTCAACTTATCAACCTAAATATCTTTCTTATGCTTTAGATGATTTTTCTCAAAGAATGTTACAAATAGATTATGATTTACTTGAAAACAGTACTTATGGTGTATTTGTATCTAATTCTATGAAATCTGATGAAGCTCTTCAGATGGTTAGACAATTGGCTCACGCAGCTATGCAAAATCAAGCTATTGAAATGTCTGATGTTATGAAAGTAATGAGAAGTGAATCTATTACAGAAGCTGAAGAATTACTTAAGAAAGCTGAGAAAGAAAGGAGAGAGTTTACTCAACAACAACAAGAAGAACAACTTAAATCTCAAAAAGAACTTCAAGAGGCTCAACAACAACACGAAAAAGATATGAAATATATTGACCATCAATTTAAGATGGAAGAGATTGACCTTAAAGGAAAACTTGAGATACAAAAACAAACTATACTTTCTATTGGTTTTAATGAAGATAAAGACCTTGATAAAGATGGTACTCCAGATATTCTTGAAGTTGCTAAGTTTGGTGTAGAAGCAGATATTAAACAAAGAAATATAGAATTGCAAGAAGCTAAACTTGAACAACAGAAAAAGGAACACGAAGATAATATGAAACAACAGGATAAAAAATTAGCTATTGATGAGAAAAAAGCAAAAAATCAAGTGTTGAAAGCTAGTGTTAATGTAGAATAAGCTATTAGGGATAAAGTTCATTTATTAAGATTAAAACTTAACAATTATAAATTTTTATTATTAATTTTGCAACAAATATGACAACAGAAAACAATTTTACAGAGAGTCCTTTAGGAAACTTTAGTTGGGACAATTTAGATGTTAATATGGGTGAAATTATAGCAGAAGATGGTACTACTATAGAACAACCTGTAGAACAAGAAGAAAATAGTAAATTAGAAGAACCTCAAAAAGAAGATATTTCTATTAAAAAAGAGGGAGAAGAAAATCTTGAAGAAGTTGATTTAAATAAACCTCAAACAAAGAAAGATGAATCTAAAGTTGAAACTTCTATATATGATGATGTATATAAAGACTTAAAAGATTATGGTATCTTAAAACACGTTGAGATAGAGGATAATGAAAGATTATCTCCAGAAAAACTTAAGGAACTTTATGAGAAAGAATATGAAGAAGAAGTAAACAACAGAATTAATGATTTTGTTGAGAGAGATTTAAATGAAGAGGGTAAGAATCTTATTAAATATATACGTTCTGGGGGTAAAGTAAGTGATTTTGTAGAGTACTATAACAAGACTGAAATACCAGAAGGCAATATAGAAGATGAAAATTTTCAAGATGAATTAATAAGATATCAGTTAAAGAAACAAGATTATGACCACGATGAAATAGAAGATTTTATTGAAAATTTAACTAATAGTGGTAAAAAAGAACAGAGAGCTAAAAAAATATATGAAAGACTTTCATCTGAAAGAGATAGACAAAGAGATAAACTTATCTATGAACAAGAAGAAACAAAGAAAGCTAAGATAAGAGAATTTAATTCTTTTAAAGAGTCTGTAAAAAGTACATTAACTGATAACAAAGAGATTGAAGGTTTTAAGATTAATGAAAAAGAAAAAGATGATTTATTTAATTTTATTGTAAACGCTAATGTACCTAATGGTAATACTTATACTACAGGTATAATAGATAAAATTAATAAAGTATTTAAAGACCCTAATAAATTAGTTCTTCTTGCAAAAATACTTAAATCAGATTTTGATTTTAAAGACTTAAAAAAGAAAGTTGAAACAGAAACAACAAATAAAGTAAAAAGCAATTTAGAGAATAGAAAAGGTTTAGTTAATAGTAGTGTTGGGAGTTCTACTAATAAAATAAATCTTTCTGAAATATTTAGTTAATTTAAAAATAATAATTTATGGCAATAGACATTAGATATGTAAATAATGTTCGTAGAAGTGTAAATCCAAATTACACAGATAGAAACAATTTGGGTTTAATTTCTGAGAAAAAGCCTTTTCAAATGAAACCTATTCTTGAAGGTCTTTTCTCTGCTCAGCACAATTATTCTGGAAATGCTTTTAGTTCACTTATTGGAAATAATAAGATGACAATTAAAGGTACTGATTATGAATATAAAGTAGCTGCTGATGATTTTAAACCTTTAGTAATTACTAAAGCTATTGGAACTGCTGGTGGGTTTGTAGGCACTGGTGGTGTAATGTTTGAAATTGAAGCTGATGTAAATTTTTATTTACCATCTGATGTAATTGTTCCTTTAAGAGGTTCAAAATCTTATCAATGTAGAATCCAAGAGGGTCCAATTGCAACAGCTAATGGTAAATATGTTTACAGAGTTCAATATGTAAAACAAGATGGTCAAGGTATTCCTGCTGAACTTTTCCAAGTAGGTCAAGAATGGTCAAGAATGTGGGCTACTGCTTCAGAAGCTGATATTCAAGGTGGTTCTGTTCAATTTGGAGGTTATTATACTTTATATGGTAAAACTGGTAAAGTTAGATTACAACACGAAATTACTGACTATGCTCACGAGATGGTATTAGCTGCTGACTTTATTCAAGATGGTAAGAAATTCTCAACTTGGTTACCAGCTATTGAAGCTAAACTTATCAAGCAATTTGAAATGGATAAAGAAAGACTTCTTGTCTATGGTGTTTCAAATGAGGGTGTAAGTTCAGCTGTTGGATATAAAGTAGATACTTTTCCAGGTGTTATTGAACAGTTAGAAACTAGTGGTAATAATTTCTATTACACTAAATTCTCTGTAAAACTTTTAGAAGAATACCTTTCTGATATTTATTTCTCAAGAGTAAATCCAGGTGAAATTAAAGAAATTAATGTTCTTACAGGTTATTTTGGTATGGTACAAGCTTCAGAAGCTATGAATAAACTTGTTCAAGAAAATGGTTCTTGGAGATTTGTTGGTACTAACTTTAATCCTGCTAAACAAGTAACAGCATTCCACCCTAACGCATATGGTTATGGTTATACTTTCTCTCAATATATTTCTAATATGGGTATTAAAGTAAACTTTATACATATGCCTCTATTTGATGATAGAAGATTCAATGGTCAAATAGACCCTATTACTGGTAAGTATGTTGAATCATTGAGATATTTATTCTTAGATTTCAAAGGTGATAATGGTACTAACATTAAGAAAATTGAAGTTGAAGGAGCTTATGGATTTAGTTATGTAAGAGGTTTGATTGGTCCAGAAGGAAGAAATCATGGTAAAAACCCTGCAAACACTAAAGAAAGTTACTCAATTCATTTGACAGACCAATTGGGTGTAATGATAGAAGATATTTCAAATTGTGGTATGTTGGTTTATCAACCTAATGGATTACTATAATTTAAGTGTTTTAGTTGTCTGTTTAAGGGGTAGTAAACCCTACCCCTTAACTTTTAACTAACACTTAAATCTAAACAACAATTCAAATTACAATTTAATTAACACTTAAAATATATTATGGCATTAGTAGAAGTAAGACCTATAAAAAAACCAGTTTGGTTTAAAACAGAAGAAGCAAGAGCTTTAATTAAGCCCATTAAAATCAGTTGTGCTATTGATTCAAAAACAAGGAAATATAGCTTTCCTGCTACAGAATCTGAGATAAAAGAGTTAGAAGATAGATTAGGAATTAGTCTTGATTTGTCTTATAAACATAATGAAGACCACCCATTTTTTGACACTGAATTATCTCACGTACAATTAAGTTATGGTGCTAATTTCTTTGAAACAGAAAATCCTTTAGACCTTGTTAAACTTTATATTCTAAAAGGAAGTGATTTAATAGCTAATTCATTAGAAGATTTAGAAAAAGGATTATGTCCAAAAGCTAAATTTGTTATTATAGATGCTAATGAAGATGAAGAAGTAAAAGCTTCTAAACAAGCTTTAAAAACTAAAGCAATGGTTGAAATGGTTTCTTTAACAACAGATAGAAAAATTGATATTGTTAAGATTTTATCTGGTATAGATGTTTCTAAACAATCTGTGAATGTTATTGATTTAAAACTTGTTGAAGCTATTAATAAAGATGTAGAAGCATTCTTTAGAGTTTTAAAAAGAGATAATAAAGAGGTAGTTACTGAATCTTTGATTATAAGTCTTTTAGATAAAAGAATTTTAACTAAAGAGGGTACTATAATTAGATACGGAGATGTAATGTTGGGTGCTGATATGCCAAGTGCTATTAAGTATCTAAACTCTCCAAAAAATCAAGTATTAAAAGTACAATTACAAGAAAAACTAACTAATTAAAATGACAGTACAAGAAATGCACTATGACTTCAAGATGAAGTTAAATAAAATTGATTCTGAGCAATATAGAAATTTAAGAGTTCCAGAAATTGATTGGCTATTAAATGAAGCTCAAGAATTTTTTATAAAGAGTGTTGCATTTCCAAGAGTACCAAATTATTTGGGTTTTGAGACCTCACAGAGGACAATTGATGATATAAGGACTATAGTTGTAGAAAATAAACAACTAGAGAAAGATTTAATTAATTCAGAGGATAGACAAAAAGTATTTGTTTTACCAACAGACTATATGTTCTATATATCAGCTAAAGTAACAGTTTCTAAAGCTCAGTGTGGTTTAAAAGAAGTTAGATTATTAATTAAACAACACGATGATAAATTTGAAGAATCTCCTTTTGATAATTCTTCTTTTGAGTGGGGTGATATTAATGCAACTTTTGATTCAAAAGGTCTTAGAGTTTATTCTGATGGTACTTTTGATGTAGAAAATGTAAAACTAAACTATATAAAAGAACCAGTTTATATTCATAATGCTAGTGATTTTAAACCTGAAGGACAATATAAATCATTAAAAACAGGTTTAAATTTAACAGGTAGACAAAACTGTGAACTCCCAAATCAAACACACAGAGAAATAGTGGATATAGCTGTAATGCTTGCCTCAAGTAATTTAGATATGCAAAATATCCAAATAAAACAAGGTAAGTTGAATCTTAATCAATTAAATTAATAATTAAAATTATGGCACAAGGACAAGATATTGTAAAAGTGTTTGTAGCTAAAAAGTTTATTAAAATAGCTGGTAAGAAATTATCTGATTTAGCAGATGATGGAGATTTTGGTATTTTTGATTTAAATACAAATCTAACTGCAGCTGATTTTACTCCTAAAAGAACTTATTTGGCTATTAAAATGGGTGGTAAGATTCACAAATCACCTAATATGTGGATAGAAAATGACAATGTCAAAAGTATATCTAAAGTAGTTCGTGCAGAACATCAAGATAAAATTGTTACCTTTAAGGATTTCACTATTACTTGTGGTAAAGATTATACTTTGAGAATTGAAACCCACAATGAATTTTTAAAATTTAAACAAGGAACTAACAGTTTAATAACTACTCTAACTGCCAGTTCAGAAGAGTGTAATACTTGTGGAACTGCTGACCCTTGTAAAAAAATTAATCCTATTCCTGTTGTTTTAGAGTTTTTAGTAAATGCTAGTGGTAATCCATATATTAAAACAGAGGTTACTACAAGGAAAGCTCTTACTAATGTAGCTGGTTTAACTAAAGCAGCTGGAGATGTTTTAACTTTAGACGAGTTAAAAACTCTTGATAAACACAATAAAGGACTTACTGGAGCTACACCAGCTTATGTTGAAGTGGATTTAAAATTTACTGCTATCCCTTTAGAAAAAACAAATTGGAAAGAGGGTTATATGTCTCCACGTAATACAGAGTTTGTTGTAGGTGTTGGTGATGGTTTTATTGGAAATGGAACTGTTGAAGTAACAAAACCTAATATTGTAGAACAAGGTTCTGGTTTTGACCTTAAAAATGTAGAGTGGACTACTGTTAATGAGAAATATAACACTAGATACTCTGAGTTTACAAGAAATGAATTTAACCCAGAATCATTTGTTGATGAAACTAAAGTGTATGATGTAATTACTATCAGATATGGTGTTAAATCACAAGTTACTCATCACTTATACGACCACACTTCTGAAGTTATTATAGCTACTGAAAGTTTAACTTCTGGTGATTTTGGTGATTTTGCAACAGCAGTATCAAAAATAGATGCAGATTCTAAAATTGGTTTCTAAGTAATTAATGTTTTAATTTAGTAAGGGGGTTGGTTGGAAACTGCTAACCCCTATTTTTATTTATTATGTGGTATTCAATTAAAAAAGATAATTATAATATAACTGTTAGAAAAGAGACAACAGAAGATGATGTTTTAAAAGTGTGGTTAGAAAAACACTTTTCTTGCTCCGAAGAAAAACATACTCCCAATAAAATTACGGATAATAAAGAGGTTAGTATTACAATACCTACTGATAGTGATTTTAGTTTGTATGAATTACATATAGAAGTTGGTAGACATAAAGCTGTTGAGTTGATACCATATTATCCAACATTATTTAAAGATTTAATAGAAGATTTAGAGTATGTATTGTGTCAATGTGCTTGTCAAGACTGTGAAGAGTGTATTAATGAAAAAGATTTATTATCAATAACTACAAAAACAATTCTTTATTATTCATTAACTTCAAGTGTATATAAAAGTGTATTTTCAAAAGCTCTTGAATGTATAGGTTGTGATGTAAATGAAAAAGCTATATGTTTACTACTTAGTCAAAAAATTCACGGAAATAAATTAAACACTAAACTACTTAGAAAACTGTTAGGAGTATATTACTTAACATTTTATTTCTATGAGAATATAAATACTTGTAATAGAAATTATAATAACAGCATATTTAAATTTGATAAAATAGAAAAATGTTTAATATCTATGGGATTAGATATTAAATGTATAAAAGATAAATTAGAAACTTCTATAATTGTAACAGGAGATTATAATTTATTAATTGATAATAGAAGTACTAAAGTAATTGGAAAAGAGTGTTTCTTAGAAACATCTCCACTATATAAAGATGAACTTAATAGAACCATAAATAAAATAAAAATTAACAAATTAGACTTATCTGGAAAAGATGATAATAAAGATAAATTAACACTTGATGGTGTAGATATTTATGAAGGACAAATTATTAATTTTAAGGATATTGAAAGTGGAAAGTTAATTTTTATAGCTAAAAATAGTGATAAAGGTTCTAAAAGTTCTTTTGATTGGTCAGTTGTAGATTTTTGTTAAATATAGTTTTATGAGTATAAATAGAATAACTATAAGGAAAATAAAAGAGCCTTGTATTAATGGATATTATGAAGATAGTATATTGATATGGGGAGATTGTAAAGATAATGATTGTAACAATAGTTCTGATTTTACTACTTGTAATAGTTGTTTAGAAAATAGAATTAGTAAATCTAATAATATATCAGTTAAGTTAAGAGTAAAAATAGGAGAGTTTCAGGATAAAAATTACACTAAAATATATTATAAGTACCAACTAAAGAACTATAAAGGTGATTGGCAAACTGTTGAATCTAACAGTAGTGATTTAATATATAATAGTGCAGATGAATTTATTATTATTGATACTAATTATAATTATGATGTATTAGAAGAGGGTGAAAATATGATAAGAATATTGTATTCCTTTGATAATATATCATTTAAAATTCCAAAAAATACTTTACAATATAAACTAATAAAAGAAGTAGAAATAACAAATTATTTATCTTTTAAATTTCAAGATAAAGATAAAAAAATATTACTTCCACAAACTCTGATTGATTGCAGTGTAAATAATAGTGTTTTATTTGGTGGTGATGTAAAAGATATTATAAAAAGCGTAACTTTTAAATATTTATATAAATTATCACAAGATAGTGATTGGGAATATTTTACTATATTTGACAATATAATATTAGATAAAACAAATTACTTAGATACAGTACTGATTGAAAATAAAGTAAGTGAAATTGCTTCATTTATGAGAGAGAAAAAAAGCAGTACTCTTTATCTAAAATCTTTTGCTAGGATTGATTATAATATCAATAATTTTCCAAGTGATTTTGTGTATAGTAATGAAATTAGAATATTAGATAGTTCTATAAAATCTATCTTATATTTTAATAAAGTTGGAGTTGAACCATATGCTCAGAAAGAAGAAAAACCTCTTGTAAACAGTTTTTCATTAGCATTACTGTCAGAATCTAATCCAGAAGTTTTAAATGAACTATATTCTAAAACAAATATATACTTTAGAACAGATAAGGGAACTATAATAGAAAGTTGGGAAAATTTTAGTGTAGATAATTTAAATAGAAAATTAACAACAGCTTTCTTTTTACTATCAGAAAAGAATATTACCAATAATACAAAAGTGTTTGCCAGTATAGAAGTAATATATAGAGACAAATCTTTAGGTTCATATATATTTAATACTAATGAAATAAATATGATTATGAATTTTACTTATATTGGTGAACCATCTTCAAGAAAGTGTACTGGTGATAACTTAGGTACTTTTATATACACTAAAAGAAAAAAAATATTAAATGATAATTTTGAATACCCATTTTTAATAGAAAATAACATTCAAGATTCAAATTATGTAGAGGGTGGTGTAGACACTAACCTTTGTAAATCTACAATACCACAGCCAAGTGAATATAGTAATTATTACATAGTTATAGATAATATGAACTATGAAGCTATGAATAACAATGAGGAGTATTCATTAGCGTCAGATGTATATTTTAATTTTAGTAATTTACAGTTTAATATTCCAACTAAGTTTACTGCAACAGATATACCTATAACACCAGGTTATCCACCTTCTCCAGAAGCTATGGAAGATATGATGATGAGAAGATTATCTGTATTTTATCCACTGTTAGAACAAGCTAGTTTTATTGAATATTCACACCGAAGAAAAAATTCTGATAATTACAATAAGATAAAAAACATAATAGAATTTAAAAAGAAGAAATTTAATGATACTGAGAGTAATTTTAATTATTTTTTATCTCAACAATTTAATAATACATTTGGAGAATATGGTTTAGGAAACATTAATTTTGCTTTTGAGTCTAGTATTATAATGAAAACTATGGATACTAGTAGTAGAAGAACATCTTTTATTATAAATATAAATGAAATAGAGTTTATATTAAATCACTTAAAGGTTTTTTATGGAGCAAAATTTGACAAACCCATATTTAATTTTACTATAAAAAATGCCTATTATAATATAAGTGATGAAGGAAATAAAATTGATACAACACCTATTCATAATGAAATTGGTACAACAATAAGAATAATAAAAGGGGGTAAACCAGTAAAATATTTAAAAAAGATATTATTAAGTAGTGGTCAGCAACCTGAGTTTGTATCCTTTGATGTTATTGATGGTGAAACTGTACTTGAAAAAACTATTCAAAGAAGTTATGGTAGTTTAATATCTGATAAATATTCTTCATCTGGATTAGAGACAACAGCAAAAATTTCTTATATTTATAAAGATAATCAATTTAAAATAGAGTAATATGGGAAGAATAAATATTTGGACTGATTGTAAAAAAATAGAGTATACTCCACCAGAAATAGATTGTGAATTAAAATATGTATTAAAAATATTATGGTCTACTGGAGAAGAGGTATTAAGAAAAGAAGATTTACCTAATGATATAAAAGGTTTTATTTATGTACAAAATGTTTGTAAAAAAAGTAAAGAAAACCTTCCTTTAATACTACAATATTTTAATACTGAAAACAATTCTTGGGAAGATGTATTAACAGAAACTAACTTACCAGATACTATAACTATTTCTAATAGTAACTGGGAACAAGTTTTTCAACACAATATAACTTACACTTTTGATTCTTTTAGATTTAGACTTATAATAAAAGATAAAGATAAAGTTGTTTCATCAAATGAAATAGTTTGGTTTAAAAAATTTACACCTGAAATAGTTACTAATGATAATATTATAACTGAAAATTTTATTGATAAAAGAGTATGTACAGATAATAATGATTTGATTGATTTAACTAGTAAAAGTACTAATAATTATGTACTCATAACAAATAAACATAAATTATCTGAAGAACAAATTAGAGAACTTGAAAACAAAGAGTTTTCTGTTAAAGTTTATTGGAACAATGAAAAAAATTCTTTAAAAAGAACAAAATTAGTAGAAGAGTTACATGCACTAACTTCTTCTGTTATAGATAATAAAGTTTTTTCTTTTAGTTGGAATTATAAACAATATGAAGTAGGTGTAAATAATTTTATTTTTATCTATTTTATTGATAATGTAGAACAAGATTTTTATACATATACAACTTTAAACTATAATAAAATAAATATAGGATTACCTATTTTAAAAATATATGATAATCAAAATAATGATATTACAGGTTCAGAAATAATAACTAAAGATATTTCTATTCAAATACTGTCAGCAGTAGAAGATAACTCAGAAATAGATAACCTTAATTATTATACTTATGAACTCTGGAGAAAAGAGGGTAATAAAAACTTTGATAAAATTGCTTCAGTTGATAAATTTAAAAATACTATTGACTCTTACTTATTTCAAGTAACAAATACTTATGAGGGTCTTAGTATATACAAAGTAAAATTAATCCTAAATGGTAAATGTTCTACTGAAGCCCAAGTTACAATTGGAAAAGAGAAAAAGGCTACTGTAAAACCTAAATTTGTTTTAACATTAAATCAGATAAGACCAGAGCAAAAACTAGAAACTTATACAGTTTGTTATGTATGTGAATATGGGTTTGATTATTCATTATTGTTAAAGAATACAAACAATAATGAAATGTCAGAAGAAGATAAAAATAAAGCTCTAGAAATTGGTTATAAAACTAATACATATTTAAATGATAATCTTGTAAGTAATAATCCTATATTTGATGAGGAGAAACTGAGAAGAATATTATTTGATAACACAGAAGAGACTTATGATTTTACTATAAATATAGGAAATAATTTATTTGAACAGTATGGTAAAGAACAAAATGTTATTAAAGTTGATTTAGTTGAGAAAGATACAATTACAGTTGTTTCTTCTGTTAGTACAGATAAATTTAAGATTATAAAAAAACCTATAGAAATTTCATTAAATATAAATGCTGTTAAATTATGAAGTACAGAATAGATTATATTATAGATAATAATAGTGACAATAGTTGTAGTATTTTTGAGAATCCTATTGGAAAGAGTAGATGTACTATTAGTTCTTCTATATACAGAAAGATTGGTAATAGCTTTGAAAGTACACCATTTAAAACTATTTTAGATAATTCTTTAATAACTCCTGATACTAATGGAATTATTAAACAAGAAATAGATTTAAATAATGGAGAGTATAAGATTAAAGGAGAAGTTACAGTACATAACTGTAAAAACAATTCACCACTAATAAGAGAATCTGAATATATTTTAAAAGTAGAAGAGCCAATTATTAATCCCTTCTCTACATCTATGAAAATAGACTGGTATGATATAGATACAAATTCTCACGGTGGGACAGAGAAAAAAACATTTAGTTCAGACTTTAAAAAAGGAAAATCTATATATGTGGGTAGAATATTAACATTTAATAATATTGATAATGCTACTGAAGAACAGAAAGAAAGTATAAAAAGTGGTTTAAGTTTAAAACTATATTTTAATAATATACTTGTAAATCACGATGGGGCGGTGGCTAATAACGATTATAAACAGGTACTAGAAGGTTTTAAGTATATGCTTAATAATAGATTCATAACCTTTAGATATGACAATAAAAAGCTATATGTAGATGATAACTCTCCTGATGGTAAAACAGAGATACAACAAAATGTAGAATATGATATACAATATAAAGTTCTTGATGGAAATGATAATGTATTAGCTGTATCTAACATATTAAAACTTACTTTAATACAAGAAAGTGATTATTATAAAGGTACTACAACACTTATAAGTAAATCAGTTACTGATACGTATGAAAGTATGGTTGTTAAACCCTCTAATTATATATATGATAATGGTAGTACTGTAGTTTTTGATAATGGTGATAATATATATATTCAAAATGATTGCTACTTTCCATATGAAGTTTCTAAAGGTAAAATTACAGGTATAAATTTATATTATTCTCAAGAAGATGCTAACAATAGTAATAAACCAACAGTATTACAATTAGATGCATATAGAGCTCCAAATAACATTACAAGTTTTACAGAAGTACTTAAAATACATAAAAGTCACTTAAATCTAAACTCAAATATTTGGGCAACATATTTTTATATTGTTCCTGTTTTAAATGATGTTGAACAATCTTTTGAAGATATGGGAAGCGATAGTGATATTAGATTAAATGTTGGCACTGTTTTAAATTATGGTGATAAAAAACATACTGTATTGGTAGATAATGTATATACTGATTATGAAAATACTTATTTGACAGACTCTGATTTTAATAAAAATATGCAGTTTGGTTTTGTAGATAAACAAAGTAATCAAGTAATACAAAAAACAAATAATACATTCAATTATGTATCAGATACACAAACATTGTTAAATAAAGGTTTTTATACAAAACAAACATATGATATAATAACTTATTCTCTAAAATCTTTTAAAATAAGTAACTCTGAAAAAGAGTTAGATATAAAAGAAGAATTAAAAACTTCTATGGAAGATTATAAGAATAAGATATTACAAACATTAAAAACTGAATTTAATAAAGATGATACATATGCATTAAAAGTAGCCTTTGAGTTAGACCAAAAAGATATAAGAAATGTAGAAAAAAACACTTTTGAAAAACAATTAGATATAGATTTTATTTTTAAATGGAAACCTTAACAAATAAATATACAAACAATATGAATAAATTTTTTCAGTTACTTTACAAAATTAGAATAAAAATAATTATTTGGTCTACTCCTTTAGTATTACTTTTTTGCTTTGATGATAAAATACAATTAAGAGATAGGATTTATTATTTCTTTGTAATCTTTTTCAAGAGTGTACCACTATTACTATTATATTCCTATTTTTCATATGAAAATGAAACTAATGGTCTGTTTTATGCTGGAATAGGAACTACACTATTTTTAGATATGGTGGTTGGTGCTTGGTATCATTTTAAAAAGGGTGATTTTAGTTTTACAGAATTATTTAGAGCTACTATTTTAAAAATAGTATTAATAGCTATTGTTTACATTTCTTTATCTATACTTAGTATACCACTTAGTGAATCTATGGGAGGAGAAATGTTTAGAAATACTATAATGTTATTCACTCTACTATATCCAGTAAAAGATATAGTTAAAAATGCTTTTGTTTTATCAAATGGTAAATTTCCACCAGAGTTTGTAATAAAAGCCTTGTATAACTATGAAAAAAGTGGAAAACTAAAAGAATTTTTTGACCTTATAGAAGGAAAGAAAAAAGATAAACAAGAAGATTTACCAGATAAAGATAATGGTAATTAATAAAAAAGTCTTATATTTGCACCAGTAAATATAAGACTTTTATAAATGAATGATATTATAACAAATGTAAATAACTATTTCAGTGGTTTAGTGTTTGATGAAGTAACACATACATACACTAAACAAAATAAAAAACTTACACCTGTATCTTATGTTCTAAAGAAATTTACAGAAGAATTTGATTCTTATAAAATGTCAGCTCTAGTAGCTAAGAAAAGAAATACAACACAACAAATTATATTAAAAGAGTGGGAAGATAATAAAAATAAGTCTTGTAGTTTAGGAACTAAAGTACATTTATTTGGGGAAAAATATTGTAGAGATAGAACTTTAAAACCGACTGATGGTTATGAAGAAGCTATAGTAAAATGGTATTCTACAATACCTAATTATATAGGACCACTGTTTCTTGAATTACAAATGTATTCTGAATCTCTTGGTATAGCCGGAACAGCTGATATGATATTTTATAATACTAAAACTGGTAAACTTCTAATTCGAGATTATAAATCAAATCAAGATTTATTCAAGAATTATAAAGGTAAAAAAATGCTAAAACCATTTGATAATCTATTAGATAACCCATTTAATAAATATCAATTACAGTTATCATTATATCAAATTCTTTTTGAACAAACGGGCTATGAAATAGAGTCAAGAGCACTTGTTTGGATTAAGCCAAATAGTACATATGAAGTATATAAAACAGAAGACTATACAAAACAACTTTTAAATATTTTAAAAAAATGAAAGATTTTAAGAATTTTATAATTAGTTTATTATTGTGGATACTGTGTATATTTTTAGTATTACCAATAAGTTTTATTAATTTTATATGTGTATTAATAAAATATAAATCTATAAAAGGGTATTTTTTATCTACAACTGTATCTTTTGATAGGTGGGCTAATAGAGAATTTAGAACTTTGTGGAATATGTGTTTAATAAAACAAAAAATTTCACTACATCATTTTGGACATATAGAGGAAACTATAAGTTCTGTACTTGGTAAAAATGAAGTCTGTAAAACACTTACAATAACAGGTAAGATTTTATGTTTTATTTTGAATACTATAGATAAAAACCATTGTAATAAATCAATTGATTACAATATAAGATATAATAGATATGAGTATATTTAAATATGAAGAACTGATACTTGAAACAGCTAAAGCTCTACAGTGTTTTATAGAACAGTATAAAAGAGATAAAGACAACAACAGTAGCAAATTAAATGAAGATAAAATTAAATTAATAGCTAAAATTGATGATATTAATAAAGAAATAATTAAAAAAGTAGACAAAGAAGACGGAAAAGGGCTATCAACCAATGATTTTACTACAACTTTGAAAGAGAAGTTAGAAGGTATTTCACCATTTTCGGGTAAGTTTGTTACTAGTAATCTTATAATTGGAAATACAGATAATTTTCCTGAACACGAATCAAAGAGTACTTATAGTTTGGCATTAAGTGAACCTATGAGAGAAGGTGAGTATTTATTGAGTTATGCAGGATATCGACTAGGAGACGAGATGTCTATAAAAATGATAGATGTCGATGGGGAAAAAGAAGTTGTAGTTACATTATTGTATGAAGAAACTAACATGTTTGGTAACACTATTTACTATTATCTACTCAAAAATGAAAAAGATGTGAACACTGGTTTACCCCCATATACTCACTATGTTAGTAATATTAAGGTTGAATTTGGTAAAGATAAATTTGTTAGAAATTTACAATTAAGAAGATTTGTACCATATCCTGTTTGGGAAACAAGTTGTTACTTATACACTTCTTATGGTTATGAAATATCTAATTCAGACAATGTAATTAAAAAAGGACGTTGTAACCTTGTTGATACAAAAGGTGATAATAAAGAAGTTCATATTAATTACGAGGAAAACACTTTATTTTCAGTGGTAAAAGCTGGAAGTAATGATGAAGGAAAAATAATCTTTAATTGTTTTGGTGGTGTGCCGATTGAAGGAGCTTCAGAAATCACTGGTAAAGTAGGTTCACGTGCAGAGGGAATATGTATGGGAGGAAAAGTATATATAACAGTAAATAACAAAGAATAATAAATATTATGAGAAAATATATCATCAAATTATTTGCACTTAATTATATAGTGTCTTTTGGAAAGAGAACTAAGAGTTTCACCCGCTCTGCTAACATTATCTTTCCCCTAATGCTTGTGGGTGGACTTATTGTCTGTGCAGAACTTTATAGTTGGCTATATGTGCTACTACCCTTACTGGCATTAGCTTGTTTCTTTGGCTTTGGGTACTTTTATTTTTATCCGCTTACTGATAAAGACTTTTCTCTATTAGATGATACCCAATGTTGGCAGTATGAAGTCTTTCAGAGGCGTGTAACTCCAGAGCCTAAAAGCTATAATGCCTACTGGGTGTTATGGGTAAACCCATTAGCTATAGTTATAGCTCTTATTATACTGTTCACTTTAATATTATAACTAATAAAAAAATACCTACAACTTACTTTATTATGTCTTGTTTTATTAAATACAGGACTTATAAGTTTTAGACATAACTAATTAGTTTAATTATGAAAATAAAAGAGATTATTCAAAGAATACAGTCATTATATTCTAAAGGAGTACAAAGTGATGATACAAGGCTTTCTAATAGGCATATTTATAATGTACTTATGTCTGTTAGAAGTACTCTTATTACACAACAAATAAACAAGAAACAGGGTATTTCTGCTTGGAATTATCAAACACTTCCTTGTGTGGAACTTGTAAAAGTACCTTCTCACGAGTGTCCTTGTGTTCCAGACATAGGTTGTGAAATAGTAAGAAGCAAATATAAATTACCAGCTCCACTTAATGGATTAAATGGTCATATAATACATTCTGTTACTTCTATTGATAGAAAAGTGAAGTTTGATGAAATAAAATTAAATTCAATTAATTATCAGAAAGGTAATAAATATACATCTTCTAAAGTAAATTATTTTATACATCAAGGATATCTGTATTTATCAACACCATCTAAAATAGAAGTTGTTTCTGTTACAGCACTATTTGAAGACCCAATAGTAGCTTCTAAATTTATAGGTTATTGTGATAATTCAAACAATAACTGTATAGATTATTTAGAACAAGAGTTTCCATTAGATAAGGATTTAGAAACTGTAACTATACAAATGGTTAGTGAAGAATTAATTCAACTGTTTACACAAATGGTAGAAGATACAACTAACAATACAAGAGATTCACATATTCAACAAAGTAAATAATTATGGAAACTTTTCATAAGAAACTAGGTAGACCAAGAAAATATATAAAGAAAAATTATGGAATAAAAGATGCTTGGGTTTATTATAAAAATAAATCTAAGGATACAGTTAATGAATCAACATATAAAAATATTGTAAGAGGTTTTTTAAGCTATTTAGGTAAACAACTTATTGAAAGAGGGGAATTACTAATTCCAGAGAAACTTGGTACTTTGCTTATATGTGGTAAAAAACCTAATTATAAAGTTACAGAAGATGGTAAAATAAATGGTTTATCTATTGATTGGAAATCCACTAGAGAAATGTGGAAAGAAGAAAAAGAGGTTAGTGGTCAGTATGTATATTTCTTAAATGAACATACAAATAATGTAAGATATAAAACAATATGGCTAAATAATAGAGTGTTAGTCTCTAATAAAACAATATATAAATTTATTTTATGTAGAAGTATGAAAAGAGCTATAGCTAAATCTATTAAAGATGGTCACGAATATAAAATAAAAGTATGAAAGATATAAGATTTACAAGTTTAGATAGAATACTTTCTAAATTATATAGAGATTTAGGTCTTGAAGAAATATCAGAAACTGATGTAATTGAGTGGTCTGGTGAAGCCTTAGAGTTCTTAAGTAATGTAACATTATATGAAGAAGCTATTGCTTTATTGGAAGTTAAAAATCACTCCACTACATTACCTCAAGGTTTACACTCTATAATACAAGTAGTAAGAGATAATGTATATAGAAAACCTAATAAGTGTAATCCAGAAACTGAAAAAAATAAAATAAAAAAACATTTCTTACAAGATACTGGTATATGTAATCAATGTTCTGTTGAGAGATTTTTAAATATGGATATTGATTCTTATGTACTAACAAATTTTGAGAAAAATAATGTTACTGTAATACTTAATACATTACTACAAAAGCCTAGATATTCACCAATAAGACTTTCTAATCATACATTTTTTAACAGTTTGGTTTGTCAAGAAGAAGATATAGATATATACAAATCTTGTCAAGATGAATATACTGTAGTTGATGATAAGTTGAGATTTTCTTTCAAAGAGGGTTTTATATTGCTTTCTTATTACAGACAAAAAGTAGATAAAGAGACAGGCTATCCTTTAGTTCCTGATGATGTATCTGTAATTACTGCTATTACTTATTATATTACTTGGAAATATTTTCAAAGGTTGTGGTATATGGGTAGAGAAGGTATGTCAGATAAAATGCAACAAGCTGAAGAAAGATGGCTTAAATACTGTGGACAAGTTAATTCAAGTATGAATATGATAAGTGGTTTAGATGCTTTTGAAAACTTTTCACAAATGAAAAAGAATCCAATAACAAATAGAAATGCTTATTTTGGTTACTTTGGTAATATTAGTAAGTTACAATACCCTAAATATTATAAAAGATGGAATTAAACAACAATAGTATTCAACAGTTATACAAAGGTTTAAATACTGATTATTCTCCTATAAATCAACCAAAAGGTTCTTATAAATATGCTTTAAATGCTGTATTAGAATCTTATGAAGGTGATACACAACAATTATCAAATGAGTTAGGAAATGAATTAGTTTCATCTTTTAAAGAGGGATACAAATGTATAGGTTCAGTATTTATAGATGACTCAGAAGCTGTATTATTTCTTTATGGGAATAATAACAGTGAGATAGGTATTTTCAACAGTAAAACAAATTCTTATAGAACTTGGTGTAATGATGAAACTTCACCAGAGAAGAATAAATTAAAATTTAATATAAATTATCCTATTCAAGCAACTTATAAACTTAGAAGAGGGTGTGAAAAAACCATATATTGGACAGATGATTATAATCCACAGAGAAATGTTGTATTAAATTATCCTCAAAATTATCAAACTACAATAAACAATATAACATTTTTTGATTCATTTAAATTCTCTACACAAAAAGTATTTAATTCAATCCCTATTGTAGAAAATATAGAAATACTTGAAAATTCTGGAGAACTACCCAATGGTTCTCTTAGTATTTTATTACAGTATTTAGACCAAGATAAAAACGGTACTAAATGGATTTCTGAAATACCATTTATAAATATATATTCAGACAATCATAAAGATAAATATTCTGAAATAGATGGTGATATAAACAACAAAGATGTAAAAGAATTTAATAATAAATTCTCTAATAAAGCTGTTAGTGTTGTATATAATAACTTTGATATACAGTATAAGTTTTTTAGATTAGCATTTATACACTATTATTCTAATAAGAAACAACCAACAGTTTGTTATTTATCTGATATAATACCTATAATAAATGGTAAAGGTAGTTTTATCTATACAGGTAATAACTATAAAGAAAAAGCTACTTATGAAGAAATATTATTATTTAATAGAACTAATACATTTCAAAGTTCTACAACAATAGAACAAAAAGATAATAGGCTTATTGTAGGTAATATAAAAGGTGATAGTACTAATTGGGGAGAATTACAAAAGTATGCTTCTAAGATAGGTGTAGATTGTGTAATTAAAAAAGTTGATATTACAAAAAATACGGATAAGAATAATCCAAAAAATCCATTAGTTAAATTCTTTGGTTCTTCATTTATGCCTGGTGAAATAGCATCACTTGCTATTAACTATGTATTTGAAGATTTAACAGTTAGTCCTTCTTATCACATACCTGGAAGATATAGATATACTCCAAAAGATAAAATATATGCTAATAAAACAGCTGAAGGGTGTATATTAAAACCTATGGTATATAGAGCTGATATATCAGATTATTTAGGTAATATAGATGATTTCTTAACTAACAGAAATAAAAGTTTAAGGTATACACAAAGAGAAACTTGTAATGATTTTGATTTGTGGGGTGTAGATATTGAAGGAAATAAATTATTAAATGAAACAGTTAGGTTTCATAGATTTCCTTCAAGGAAAGAATTAGGTTTATCACTAGTTGAAGATAAAACTTTTACTTATATATTTGGGGTACAATTTAGTAATGTAGAAATACCAAGTGAAAGTGTAACTGGTAAAAAATGTATAGGATATTATTTTTCTAAACAAGAATTAAAAGAAGATTATAAAACAATTATAGATAGTGGATATTTATTAGATACTCTACAATATAAACAAATGACTGGTTTATCTTCTTTATACTCAGATTTTAGTAAACAATATACTGATAGAAATACAGGTAGAGTAGATGTATCACAAAATACTAAAGTTATTTTATCTCCTGTTAATAAATTTACAGGTAAAACATTTGATAATTTTACACACATAATTGAAACAGATAGATTTAAAGTAATAAAAGAAAATAAATCTGGTTTTTTAATACAAAATGCCTCTGAATTAAAATCAGAAGATATTAAAGAAGAAAGTGGAGAAACAAAACAGAATGATGGTGCTGATTTAAAAGCTGTTATTAGAGATATGGAGATTGACTCTATAAGAGCTTATGATTCATCTTACAGTAAAGATGTAAAAACAGGTGGAGTATTAATTGATAGACAAGATACAAGATTATATTATTTACAACCATATGAAAAAGCTAATTATAGAAAAGAAAATGTTGCTATATATAATATGGATAGTATGTCTGCTAATCTATTTATATATGTAAAAGAAAATGCAAAAAACAGTAGTTTTGGTTTTGATAGGTATAAAAGTTTAGACCCTTATACACTTTCTGTACCTAAGACTAAATATACTAATACAATTCCTTATGTATATATTATAAGAAATCATAATGGTTTTTTTAGTAATTATCAAAATGAACCATACTATAAAATAACTGATACTTATAGTGTAGATAAAGAAAATATAAATATATCTTTTGATGGTGATACTTATATAGGTGGTTATAGACATACTCTGAGTTCTTATTGTAATACAGCACCAAAGCAGCCTATTAAAGATAAAAGTTCAAGTCTATTAAAAGCTATAATAGTAGCTGTTTTAGCTGTAGCATTAACTGTTTTAACTTATGGCTCAGCACTTGCTATAATAGGGGGTATATTAGTAGCTACAGGTGGTATATTTTATGGTTTAAGAGCTAAACTTAGTGCTGAAGAATTTAATAAAAGATTTAGATTAGAATGGACTAATGGCTTGAGGTTTCTATTTCAAGATAATCTATATTGGAACAGTTTTATAAGACCTATAAATTTAGACCAAAACACTGAACAATTAGGTTATCAAGATGATACTTTAAGATACTATAATCAAATTATAGGAGATTTTATATTTGAAAGCCCAATTAATTTTACTTTAAGGGTAGAGCCAAATGATGATGATGATAATTATTTAAGACCTTTTACAGAACACTTACCAGATAGTGCTAATAGAAAAATTGAAAATTACAACGATGATAAAGATATATTTAAACCCTATACTATTAATAATACTATGGTAGTTAATAGAATTAGGTTATGGAGGTCTTGGCATATGGGAGTACCAATAGAGTATAAAGAAGAAAATTTCTTTTTAAGTAGACTTTGTGAAGTAGACCAAAATCTATATAAACACGAGTATTTAATGAACCAAAAATATCACCCAGCAGAAGCTAGAAATGATAATAATCAAATTGCTTGGTCTATGATTTCTGGTTATAAGGCTTATGGTACAGCTAAACCTATATTTTATTGTATTAATCAAGACTATTTAATACAAGAAAAAGTTGAGAAATTATATGCTATTCCTTTTGAGTATTCTTTTTGTTCTGATTGTAGAGAAAAATTTCCACAAAGATTTTATTGGTCTGATGTATCTTTCTCTGAACGACTAACAGATAATTATAGAACTTTTAAACCTAATAATTATAAAGATTTACCTGGTGAATATGGAGAAATAATTAATATATTCTCTATGTACAATCAACTATATATTCACACTAAAAGTGGATTGTGGATACAACCTACTAATTATCAAGAAAGAGTAACAGATGGTATAGTATCTTATATTGGTACTGGTGAATTTGGTTCATTACCAGCACAATTAATTGTAGACAGTAAAACAGGTACATCAGCTGGTTTAAACCATAGAGATAATCAAATAGTAACTTCACAAGGTTATTTCTTTGTAAGTGAAACAGATAGAAAAGTATATTGGTTTAATGGTCAATTAATGTCTATATCTGATATAGGAATGACTGAGTGGTTTAAAAAGAATATATTTCATAGAACTAATAATGGTGAAGAAGATGTTAGTATATATCTATTAAACTTTGATTATAGAAATGATAGACTAATACTAACTAAAAGGGATTATAAAACTAAATTTGGTAGTACTAATAGTGATGAATTTACTTCTTTTTGGACAATAAGTTTTAGTCTAAAAACAAGAACTTGGATATCTTTTCATAGTTATATACCTAATAATTATTTACAAGTATCAGATGATTTTTATTCTATATTAGATAATAAAATATATAAACACACTTTATCTAACTCTTATTCAAATACTAAAGAGATAGAAAAAAGAAATTATCAAACTTTCTATGGAACTCATTATCCTTTTATAATTGAATATGTTAGTAATGATAATCCTATAGTAACTAAGATATTTGACCATATAAGATTTATAACTAATGCTTATAAATTTGATGAAATAAACAATTCTTTTGTTGAAGATAGATATAAAACATTTAATAAAGCATTAATTTATAATTCAAGACAATGTACTAATATTATAAATTTAAAAGTAAAGGATTTATCTACACAACAAGAGTATCTTTTAGAACAAATAGAGAATACCAACAATAATACATTTATAGTAGATAAAACTGAAAAAGATTGGTTATTAAATGATATTAGAGATATGGTAACTAATTATAATGTACCAATGTTTAATGAGAATATTAAAAAGTTAAATTCATTATATAATATTAATTATAATGATAAAGTTATTAATCAAGAAGCCTTTGAGGGTAATAAGGAGTGGTATGACCTTGAAAGTTTAAGAGACAAATATTTGGTAGTTAGATTAATATTTGATAATTTTGCAGATGTAAAATTAGTATTTAATTATTCATCTGAGTACAATACAGTAAGTCAATATTAATTTTACAATAATTAACTTTAAAATTTAATCACTATGTATAATAAAAGAAATTCTAATGTTAGAAATAATAAAATAAGAACTAACACTATACCTAAAATAAAAGACCCATTTTCTTCATTATTGCCAGATGATGTAAGAGCTTATGGTGGTACTCCTATGTATATATCTTCTCCAGAAGAAGATATAGAAATGGGTAATATTGCAATAGCTAAAGCAGAATTAGATGCTTTAGAGAGTACACAATACTTAGAAGATATTGGAAATGTACTTAGTACTACAGGAAGTATAATGCAATCTTATGGTGGTAGTGGTAAAGGTTTAAGTGGACTAACAAGAACTAAATCTGTTAATGTACAAAACCCTAATCCAGCATTAAGAAATACTATGCCAGAGTTTGGTAAAACTGGTTTTGACCCTTATAGAAAACCTATTGGTAAATTTGATACAGGTGGGGAGCCAACACCTTTGTATAATTATAAAGGTGTAAAGGGAAATTTTAAAGTTAGAAGTTTTATAGATAAAGATGGAAACTATAAAAACTATCTTTATTCAGATTCTATTGTACCATATAGTTTAGATAATTATAATGATAATATCAGAGTATTACAACAAAACAATCCAAATGTAGAGTTTATTAATGGTGATTATGATACTAATGGAATTAGATTAAAAAATGTTCCATCTAATAGAACAGAGTATTTAAGAAATGATATGGCTTGGAAATTAGAAGGAGATGGTTTACCAGAAGAAGGACACCTAATAACTTATAAAACAAGTAATATGAATACTGGGAACACTTCTAAAGAAAGATTAAGGTCTTTAGAATCTTCTGGTATTAGTAATTTTGAAGATTATGGATTAAGTAATTCTGATAAATCTATTTATGATAATCAAGACTTTAAAACTGAAAAATTTAACAATTTTGTAAAAAATATTGATAAGAATAGATTAATATCTAAAAGAGCTTATGGTGGTGAAATACCTGTTGAAGCAGAGGGAGAAGAAATAATCCAAGAACCTAATGGTAATATATATGAATTAGAGGGTAATTCTCACGAACAAGGTGGTATAGACTTAGATATTCCACAAGGTAGTCAAATTTATTCTAAAAGATTGAAAGGATTAGATGGTAAAACTATGGCTGATAGAAAAGCTTTTAGAGAAAAATACTTAGCTAAATTAGAAAAACTAGTCTCTTTAAATCCTAATGATAAGGTTCTTAAAAAGACTTTAGAAAAAACTAAAATGGATTTTGAGAAGCAAGATGCTGAAGATATGTCATATATGAATTATATGCATAATGAAAAATCTTTAGAAGAAGATATAGCTAAAGAAATATTTGATACAGGAGGAACTAGATTAAAACAACCAAGAATAAGAAAACAAGAAGAAGTTCTAAATATTGTTCCATTATCATTTTCTGAATATAATAGTCCTTTAGAAAATGTATCACTTGATAATAAATATTATAGAAATCCATCATTATCAACACCACCTATACAAGAGGAAAAAAATATTATTGAAAATGATACTAACTACAATAAAAGTAATCCTTTTGGTTTTATAGATAAAATAAACTCACCAGTTACATTAGGAGATGCTATAAGTTTATATGGTCAATATAAATCAGCTACAGACCCTGAGAAAATGACTTTACTTAATAGGTCTAATGATGTACCAAATCAAAATTTCTTTAGAAATTATGGTAAAGAAGGTCTTAAAAAATTAGAAGAAAGTGAGAGATTTGCAGACTATGAGTTAGCAGAAGCTATAAAAAACAATAACTTAAATGCTACAGCACAGAGAATATCAAATAATAATAATGCGAGAAGTATTAACACTTTAAATACATTAAACCTTGCTACAGAAGCTCAAAGAATGCAAGCAGATGATGTAGCATACAATAATTATTTAAGAGAAATATCAAGATTAAAACAAGCTGAAGCAAATCAATTAAATCAAATTGATGAAAGAGTTATGTATGGTGAAGCTCAAAGAGATGATGCTGATAGAAGAGATAGAGACAATTTTAATAGACAATTACAAATAGATACTAATACTAAAAATAGGGGTATTCAAGAAATTGGTAAGAGTATTAACGATATTTCTGAGAGACAGTCTAATCTTCAAGCTATTAATAATATGTACCCAGATTTTAATATTAACAAAAATGGCAAGATTACAGCTAAAGGTAATCCTGAAGATTGGACACCTGAACAAAAGTATTGGAATGGTAAATCCTCTAAAGATTATCAAAAATTCTTAGAAAAGAAAAAAGAAGGTTATTTCTTTGATAATGATACTCAAGCTATATATAATAAAGAAGGTCAAGAGGTAGATAAATCTTATAATGTAATACCTAATGGTAAAACTATAGACTTAAGTGGTAAAAAAGAAGAAGAGGCTAAACAACTTAAAGAATCAGTATCTAAACTAAGAAGTGAATTTCCAACTTTCTTTGATAATATGTCAGATAAAGAAGCTAAAGAAGCTTTTGTTAAATGGGTTAATAATCCATATCTTAATCCAGAGTTTACAAAAGCTTTAAAAGAAAAAGATAAAGAAGATTCTTCTTGGATTAATCAAACAGATTATGAAGGTAATAGGTTTGAATCTAAAAGAATGAGAGATTTATGGGAAGAAGCTAATCCTGGAAAAAAACCTAAAAAGTATATACCAGAAGAGAAATATAAACCTTTTAATCCAGTACTTAACGGTAATAATAAATTTAGTGGTTTTGAAGTTTATGGTATAGATGATTATACTTTTAAGGTTGGTAAGGGTAAAGACAAACGAGAAGTTAGTATAAGTAAACCTCAAATAGACAATTTTATTGAAAGTAAATTAAATAACTATAGAGGTGAAGGTCAATTAGACCCATTTAATTTCAAAGATAAATATACATTAGATTTCTGGAGTAAATCTTTAGATATTAAAAAGGGTAGAGAAGAATCTGATAATGATTTCTTAAAGAGAATTTTAATAGAAATAAAAAATAGACAAAAGTAATGGGAAGATATTATCAAACAGATAGACCTGATTTTGTACAAGATGCAATAATGAGACCTGACTATAATTTATTAGAAAGGTCTCTTGCCACTACACAAAAAGATTATGATACTCAACAGGCTGTAGCTGATAAAATAATGAATATAAATTTTAATCATTTAAATTCAGAAGAGGAAAATGAAAATGCCTCTACAGCTAAAGATTATTATTTGCAGAATGCTAATAGAATAGCTTCCCTAATGATGGCTGATAAAAATAATTACAGAAAGTATTTGGGGGAATTAAAAGACTTAACAAGAGAACTTCAAATGGATTTTTCTGAGGGAGCTATAGGTAAAATGCAAGCATCATATAATCAAGAAAAACAATGGAGAGAAGAAAATAAGGAAACATTAAAAACAGACCCAGCCCTATATAATGCTCTATATAGAGAAGCACAAAAAGGTTGGGGTGGTAATTCTATAACTAATGGTATTTGGAATCAAGAAAATGCACTTAAGAATTTTGACCAACAAAAAATAGAAGATAATATACAAAAATTAACTGCTGATATAAAGAAGAACTCTGTTCAAACCACTGATGGTAGATACAAAACTACTATAGATAATGAAGTAAAATATTTAACAGAAGATGACATATTAAATTATGCTGTCAATAAAGTGTTATCAAATCCAGAAACATTAGCTTATTTTAGACAAGCACAAAGAGTTGGTATTGGTGATTATTTTAATCCTGATGGTACTATAAATTTAAAAGGTGGTCAATTAGGTTCCTGGCTACAAGGTTTAAGGTCATATGCTTATAAACAAGAGAAATTTGAGCAGAAAAAAGAGGAAGACCAATATGGTTTAATAGCTGCAAGAGAAGCTGCTGATAAAAGAGTTGCTAAATACAAAAAAGACTTAGAAGCTAAACCAGAAGATACTTCTTACTTTTTACAAGCAGAAACTCAAAAAATAATAGATGGTAATACTTTAGATGAACAAAGAAATAGTGTAAAAGATTTATTGAAAAAAGACCCAAGAACACTTAACCCAGAGCAAAGAATGGTTTATGATGCAGCACAAAAACAAATAACAGATGAATTTTTGAAATGGGGTAGAATAGGTGGTTCTGTATTTTCTGGTGTTCAAGAAAGATTTGCTGAAAAATTTGGTGTTAATAAACAACTTATGGATAGAGGTAAACAACTTTTATCTAAGGGTGAAAGTAAATTAAATGAAAAAGAGCTTAATGAACTTAATCAAATAAGACAAAAAGTAGGTATATTAAAAGCTGCTTCACAAAATATAGATAATTCAAGTGCTTATTTGAGTAATGAAGAGAAAAGAAAATTGAATTTACCAGTTGATAAGGCATATATGAAGATTGGTAATAAAGCTTATCTTATTGATAATGTAGACAGTTCTAAAATAAAAGGTGATTTTATAACATCTGGAGTACTTGGAAATTATGATAAAATTTCAGATGTTGTTGTAGACAGAATTATAGCTGATGAGAGACTTAAAAATCTAGCTGCTACAACATTCTTCAGTGATATAGATTCTAATTCTACAGCTGGTAAACAATTAATAGATGCTATGTACAATGGTACTTTAGAAAGATTGAAGTCAGGTGTTGCAGCTAGAGATTTAAATGGTAATTGGAATGTTGATAATAGTAATATAGGTGCTGAGAAAAATGACAGCTGGTATAAATATGAAGATAATGTAAACACTTTACAACAATTAATAAAAGTAGTACCAAGAGAAGAGTTTAGTAAGTATTTTGGTATTAAATATTCACCATCAGATGGTACTTTTAAACTCATAGTAAAAGATAAAACTTTGGGTGGAAGAATGGATAATGTTGGTGGTTGGTTTGGAGGTTTAGGTACAAGAGTTAATGATAGTTATATATTTACCATGCCAGGTTCAACACACAGTTTTAGTGAGGAATATGATAGAAAATATAAACCAGCAGCTAAGGCTGAATATGCAAAATCACCTGAGGCTTTTTATCAATTTATGCAATCAACACCTAAATACAAAGATACAGCAAGAAGATTTGCTGTATATGGAGAATTAGTTAAAGATAGTTATTCTAATATGGCACACCCATACAGAGATTTTCCTTTACCTGGTTCTAATATGGGTATTAATGTTAGAGTAAAAAGAATTAAAGATGGTAATAATTATAAAGTTGTTTATGCTCCTTACAATGCTTATGAAGAAAACCCTAATAACATAGAAGAAGGTAGGTATGTTGAATTAACAAATTCAGATAATGCAGCTATGAGTCTGATGATGAAATTAGATGGTATTGCAACTAAAGATGAATTAATAAATAATATGCATGCTCCAAGATATAACCCTTATGTTTTAGGTCTTGGTGATTCAAAAAACTAATTTATGGCTAAAATAAAAAAAGATACAAACTTTACTAATATTGAAGAAGGTAAAGATTTAGAAAAAATAAGTAATATAGATGATTGGTTTAAAGCTAATAACCAATTAAATCAAGTAAAAAATAGTGAGAGACTTAAAAATCAGAAATACAAAAAAGATATAGATGTTTTAAAAGAACTTGGTTTTGGTGAAAGCACTGTATCTTTGGATAGTAATTTTTATCATAAACAATTATCTGAGTTAGATAGGTTAGGTGCTTTAGAAGGTAAATATTTACAAGAAGGTAGAGATTATTCAGATTGGTTATCCGAAGCTCAATCTGATTCAGAGAAATGGGGTAGGTCAGCTATTAAATTTGGTAAAGGTATTCTTGGTGGTATTATAGATAATATAGCATCTTGGGATTTAAAAGGTCTTTATGATATGGGTGCTGGTAACACTAATGAAAAATATGGTAATTGGCTTAATGAGTCCGAGTTTGGCAAATGGTTAAAAGATGAAACTGGTATAGAGGTATATACTAATGGAGATGATTTTGGTTCAAGTGGTTATTGGGCTAAAATGTTTGGTAATATGGGATATACAGTGGGTATTATGCTTGAAACTTTAGGTGAACAAGCAGTACTAGCTATGCTTACTGGTGGCTCTGCTAATGCTTTAGGACTTGCTTCAAAAGCTAATATACTAAAGAATGTTGCAACCACTTCACACGGTGCTTTTTCTGGTATTAGAGAAGCTTATATGAATGCTCTTGAAACTCAAAATAATACCTATAATAAATATAAACAAATGGGTTTCGATGAAGAGTATGCTCAAAAGAAAGCTAATGAAGCTGCTTCTCTTGGTTTTAGAGTTGAAGCTGGACCAGTTGCTTTATTAAACTCTTTACAAGCAATGTCTATTTGGGGTAAGTTTGGAAAGCCTTTTAAAGCTGATGAAGGTGCTTCTTTTGGTATATCTGATAATTTTCAAAAATTTGCTGAAAAAGCTCTTGGTGATAGAATTAAAAGTAATACAGCTAAAAGTGTTATAGATTATGGACTAAATAGTGCATCTGAAGCTATAGAAGAAGGCTTCCAAACAGCTATTGGACAATATGCTACCTCTTCAATAACAGGAGAAAAATATGATTTCTGGAATGAAGAAATGAGAGACTCAGTGTTAATGGGGGCTATCTCTGGTGGTCTAATGAAAGGTATGGGTGAACTATTTGCTAGTGAAGTTGATAAAGAACAACAAAAATGGTGGTATAATAGACAAGATAAATTTGTAGAAGATATTGCTAAAAATGCTTCTGATAACTTTACAAAAAGAAGTTCAATATTAAATCAAATACAAGAGTTAGAAAATAAACCATCAAATAATAACAAGAAAAAAATAATTGAATTAAATAATGAATTAAAATCTCTGTCACAAGATTTATCTTATGGTATAACAGCTAAGGCTTTAGAGATGGATTATTATAGTGGTAGAGGTACTGTAACTTATGATGCTCATATAGAAAACTTAAAATCTATACTAGATTCTTTGCAAACAAATGATACAGAAGACTTACAAAGAAGACAAATAATAGATAAAGATGGTAACTTCTCTAATGGTTGGACTAGGGAAACTATGATAGAAGAGATTCAGAATAATATAAAAAATGCTGAGGTGATGAAGAATCAAATAACATCAGCACTTGAAAATAATACATCTGATTTCTCGGAAGCCTATAATATAGCAACTAAAACTATTAATGTTAATAATAGAGTAAAAGCATCTAATGAGATAAGTAAAGGTATAAATGAATCTTTAAATAGGTCTAATGAGTTTCAGTCTTTATCACAAGATGGACAAAATAGATTTAGATTAGAATCTGAACAACAAGCTTTATTGAATCTTCGAGCAAGTGAAGGTTTAAATACTACTGCTAGTCAAAGATTAGAAGAAGTAAATAAAGAGCTTTCTGAAGTTCCAGAATACACTTCAATAGATAAACAAAAAGTAAATTCTTATAGTTCTCTACAAGAAGACCTAATTACATCTAATGAGGTACTATATGATAATAGTAATAAAATAGATAGTGGAACTAAAGATTTGGCAGAATCTAAGAAGATAGAAAATATTAAAAAGAATATTAAAGAAAGAGAAAATAGAAAAATACAAGAAGCTGAAACTATAAAACAATTAGAAAGTGCATTAGAAGATTCTCAAAATAACCCTTATTTAGATTCTAAAAGTAAAGAAAAAATATTTAAAAAAGCTGAAAGTATAAAAGAAGATATTGCTTCTAAACAACATATAAAAGAACAAATAGACACAGAAACAATACCTACTGATAATAGAAGTTCTGCTGTAGATAATTCTAAAGAAGCTACTAAATTGGACAATGATTTAGTAAATGATGTTGAATTTTTAAATTCTCTCTTTGAAGATGAAAATCAATATGTTGGTAAACAAGCTTTTTCTAGAAGAAATTTTCAACCTGTTGTTTCACAAGATAGGTTAAATAGGGCTAAAGATAATATGTTTAAAAAACTTGATTTATTATCAAAGCAACTAGACAGACCCTCTACTTTTAAAGATTTAATGGAAGATGTAATTTCTATTAAAGGTAGAGACTTTGCCTCTAAATATTTTGATGCTTATGCTAATTTATACAGAGAAGTTGGTAGACAAATAGAAGAAGATTTACAACAAATACACGATTATTTATTTGATATAGATAATTTACTTGCACAAGATATAGTTGAAATTTATGAAGAAGTTGAAGATAAAATTCAAGATAATACTCAAGTAACAGAACAAGTTTTTAAGGATAATCAGCCTATAGTAAAAATACCAATAGATGAAAATGCTATACCTATTAGAGATAATAATACTATTGAAGATGATAATAGAACTTCTTTAACTACACCAAAAGCATCTTTATTAGGTTTGGAGTATGTAGATATTTTTGAAGGTAGTAAAGTTGTTAGAAGAGAAAAAACTATAGCTTTAAATGAAAGTAAAGAGATAGGTAATCACTTTGTACTAGACTATGATGATATTAATGTAGGAACTGAACTTGAAGTTGAAATACCTGATAATTATATGGATATTTCTGTATCTTATTGGGATATACAACCTAATGGACAATTACTAAACAAACCAATACCTTTTAGAGAGTATTTGCAAAAGCAACAAGAGAAAGGAAAAGATGTGTCTTCTAATAGTGATTTATTCAGAGATAAAGTCCCTATGGTAGCTAAAAATAAAAATGGTAATATTTTTATGCTACACGATACTGAATGGTATAATGTAAATAATATATCTAATAGAAATAATGACCAAATAGAAATCATTAAAAAAGCACAAGCTGAATTAAGAGGTGTAAGAAAAACAGTATTAGATAATAAAAATAATGATAAATCTACTAAAATAGAAATTACTGGTAGAACTTTTGGTCACTTTGTTAATAGAAATAATTCTAATAATATAAGTGATAGACAACCTGTTGTTTTATCTAAAGCTACTGGTCAAACTACTTTAGCTATTGCTGGAAAGGATAATATACTTTACAATAATGAAAATCCTAAAAATGATATAGTTAATACACAAAAGAAACTACTTAATAAATTAGATACTAGTCCTTTTACACCCGGAGCATTATATGAAATTAGAGAAGTAAATAAAGGAGAATACATAGCACTAAGAGCTATTACAAATGATATTTCTAAAGGAGAAAATCTAAATCAAATAGCTGTTAATAATATGAAATGGGCTTTATTATCATATTTATATTTAAATAATAGTGATGTCTTTGTAAGAAATTCACTTGAAAATAAATATGGTATTACTTTATCTAAGTCACAAGAAATAAGAAAAGCAATTATAGATTCAACAGGAAACTTTGATATATCATCATACTTTAAAATGTTTGTTGCTGTACTACCATCAACAGAACTTAATAAAGTATTAAATGATAAATCAGAGAAATATCCTGTTGGTCAAACTTATGTATCAATAGATAATGGTGGTGCTATAAAAGTAATTAATAAAACAGGACAAAATGTACCAAGAAATGAAAAAGGTTATGATACTTTACCAAAGATAGAGGTAAATAGAATAAGTCCAAAAAGTTTTACAACTACTGACCCAAATCAAAATATAGAAACTTTGCTAGACAATATGTTTGGTGAATATGGTTTATTAAAAGCAGTTTTTAATCCTAGTAAAGAACAAATAGGTAAAAAACAAAATAAACCTTTTATTACTATATCAGATAGTGGTGAAGTTCAAAATTATGAGAACACAGATGGTGGTACAACATATGATGATTATATTAAAGATAATGTAAAATCTAATGTGCAATCTTTTAAAATTACTGATAAAGATGGTAATGAAAAGTGGATTACTGATGTACAACCAACAATTACATACAGAATTAAATCAGAAGAATCAGTACCACAAGTTTTAGAAGATAAGGAAGAAAATAAAGTAGAGAAAGAAGAACTACAAAAAGAAGAAATTACAAATGCTGGAGAAAAAGAGATATCTGAAGATGATAAATTAAAATACAATATACAAAGATTAGAAAAACTACTTGATGAGGGTAAAATAACACAAGAACAGTTTGATAATACTGTTACAGTTATTACAAATAGAAGATACAATGGTTTTTATAATCCTAATGAAGTCTATAGTAGAAGAAACTTTGGTATTGAAGAAAATACTAAATTATCATCTATAATTACTAATCAAATAGATGGTATTTCAATTATTGAACAAGACCAGCTAACTGATAGTTTATTTTATATGGCTTTAAAAGATATAGAAATAAAAGATAATTATGTATCTTTAAAAGATGTATCTTTAGCCTTACAAGAGATTCCAGAGAAAGTTTTACAACCATTAATAGATAGTAATAATAGTCTTATCAATCTATATCAAAGTATTGGTGATATGGAAGATATGATTATTGCTATTAATGAAATAAATACTAAATATAAAAATATTCTGTCACAAAAAGACAATCTTATTTCTAAAGGTGATGAAAATACAGCAAAAGGTTCTTTATTTATTAAAATGGAACAGTTCTTTGCTGAAGAATTAGATAATATTGATTTAGAGGAAAATGATAATTTAGAACAGAATGAAAATGGTGAAGTAGAAACTAATTACTCACAAAGTGCTTTAGAAAGAGATGTAAAAGTTTCTTTTTCTAATAAACTTAAAATGTTCTTTGCTGGAATTGAAGATAAGAATCCAAAAGGACAGACAAGAAGAAATTTACTTAGCTTACCTGTATTTATAAATCCTGATACAGCTATAGGAATGTTAAGGGATATAACTACTAAAATTGATAGTAATGAAAAAGATTTATTAGATGCTTTAAGAACTAAACAAAATAATCCTATATACAGAGAGTTACTTCATAAATTAGAGTCTAATAAAGATTCTCAAGTTATGAATGAGATACTTTATAAACTTATACAATCTAAACTAAAGATGTATATGATATATGTATCTCCTGGAAAACTTGAAATACTTAATGCTAATAACAGAGATGGTATTATTAGAGCTTTAAATACTTGGAAAAACGAATTTAAAAATTCTTCTGTTTTTATTATTCAAGATGGTGAATATGTTTATAATAAAGAGTATTTAGATAATATAAGAAAAGAAATTTTATCATTAAAAAATCAAAATGGTGTTATAAAAGTAGAACAATTAAAATCTCTATTTAAATCTTTAGGTATAAATATAGAAAATAATGTACTTGAGAAAGTTGTAAATGAATTACAAACACCTAATGATAATATATTAAAGAAACAAAAAGGTTTATTAGATAAATTATTATATAGTATTAATGATGGAATATTTAATGCTAGAGATACTGATGGTAAGTTAAAGGATAAAGTTTTTGCTGAAGATTTTGATTTTGTAAATAGTACTACTGATGTATTTAAAAATATCCTAGCTCCTTATCAAGTTGAGTTAAATGGTAGTTCAGTGGAGAAATCTTTTAGAGTAGCTGGTAAGACTATACAAGAAGCTATACAAAGAAATATGTCTTTTGATATAATGAAATCACTAAAAGACCCAAATTCATCTTTATTCCAAGCTTTACAGTCAATACCATATTCTAAAAGAAATTATGTATTAAATCTTATTAAAAATGATGCAGATGTACAAAATAGATTAGAAGTTTCTTTTGTATCTTTAGAAGCTATTAAACAAAAGGGTGAAAAGTCTAAAGATAATATGGGGATTAATGAACTATCTGAATCAGATTATATATTAACTGAACTAGGATTTTTTCAAAATTCGGAAAAACAGCTAGGAAACATTAATCAGTATGATTTATTCTTTAGAATGGGTAAAACCTTTACTCCAACTCTTTCTGATAAATCTCAAATGCTTGTTATATCAACTCCACTATTAGACTTGAGAGAGTCTGATTTTAATGCCATAGATAGAAATTATACACAAGTATCTGAGAAAGTAATAGATTTTATGTTATCTCAACTATTTGATGGGGAGTTTGATAGAATAATACAATCTTATAATAAAGATTTTAATATTAAATCATATAATAAAGCATCAAAAAGATTTTTAAGTATTCCTGGTTTTAATACATTATTTATTAATTATCAAGGACAAAACATTAATATACATAAATTTTTAGATAAGATTTATAATGATTCAAATAAAGTAGAATATTATAAGGAAGTATTTAGAAAAGAGGCTGGCAAATTCTTACATAAATTACTTGCTTCTGAAGTGAAAAATAAAATAGATATTAATAATAAGTCTGGAGAATGGATAAAAGCTAATTTATATAATATTGAATCTAACACAATAACAAACTTAGATAATCTATATTTTAATAATAAAAAAGCTGGTGGATTATCTGATGAGAGAAAAATATTATTACTTGCATATGATAAGGTTGTAAATGATTTATTAAATCAAAATAATATATACCAATTGTTTGCAGGTGATATGGCTTTATATTCTCCAAATGCAAGTAAATTTGAAATAAAAGATTCAGATAGCAATATTATTGGCTTTGATGATATAGGTTTCTCAAAGAAAACAGGAGAAAATATTACAAAACGTATGGCAATGTTAATTGCTCCTGGAAATAAACTAGCTAATACATTTGATGAAAATGGTAACTCAGAAAAATATTATCAATTAATGGTAAATGACCCAGTTACTATTACATCAATGGCTGAGAATCTTATTATACAATACTATGGAGAAATATCTAAAGAAAACAAAGAAGCTCTTGAAGAATTAAAAAAATCTGAGGAAGAAATTAGTAATTTGTATGAAAAGAGAGGAAATATATTAGATTTTGATAATGCTTTAGATATAGCTAATAATAGAGTAGATGAGGCTAAAACAAAACTCAAAAAGCTAAATAAAGAAATTAGTGGTTACTTTGATATTGAAGGTACTGATGCTCAAGAGTATACTACTTGGCAAGAACACATGGATATTCTTTGGAGACAAGGTAGATTATCATCTAAGCAAAAAGAAGTATACAATTCTGCATATAATAAATTAAGTAGAGGAGAGACATTAAGTTCTTCTGAATTATCATTAATAATGAATCCCATTAAACCTGTATATACAGGAAGTAATATAATAAGAGATTCAGATGGTAATGCAGAGATAAATCGAGTTGTATATATAAAATCTTCAAGTTTCCCACTATTACCCCAACTAACTAAAGGTATGGAAATAGATAAGATAAGACAACAAATGGAATATTTACAAGAGAAATCTGGTAAAAAAGTAAGATTGTCTTATCAGACAGCCAATAAAGTTGGTGCTACAAATACTAAATTAACTGTAAATGATTTATATAATTTAACCACAGAAGAGTTATATAATTCTAATTATAAAAATGGTCTATTAGAGCTTGATAGAAATTATTTTAGAATACAACAAGATACACCATATAAGACAGATAAGTATTTACACAAAAATCAAGATGACCATATTATTATGGGTTCTCAGATGTGGAAAATTATATTGGGTAATGGAATCAATCAAATAGATAATAAAATATTTCCTAATAAATTTGATAGTAGTTTAATAGAGGAAATAAATAATAGTTTATTAGAAGAAGATAAAATAGTACCTGATGATAATAATCAAATATCTGGAAAAGACTTAGATAAAATAAAATTCTATGTAGAAAATAAGTACTCTAAAATTGTAAAAGAATCTCTTTATAAAGAGCTTGGTATGACACTTAATGGTACTTATACAGATAGAAATGAACTAATAAAAAATGTATTTAAAGTACTTCAAAGAGAAGCAACAGCAAGAGATTATCCTCAAAGTGTTTTAGATGGTTTAAGATTATATGAAGAAAATGGTAATTTAGACTTTAATATACCACTTTGGTTATCTCCTGGTACACAAAAATTTGAATCTTTATTACAAGCTATTATAACTAATAGATTAATTAAATTACATTTACCAGGTGGTTCACACTATTCTACTTCTTCTGAAGGATTTGAAAAAACTAAAATAGTTGGAGATGACAAAGCTAATTTATCAAAAGTGGTATGGGTAGATAAAAATCATAGTGGAGAGTTAAAGGCTACTTATATCACTAATGAGGAAGGAAAAAAAGTACTTAAAGAATCTGAAATATTAATACAATCAAAATTCAGAATCACTACTGAAGAAAATGGTAATAAATTAACTAAATTAATTGATTTAACTAAAGAGCCTTATAGTACTATTAATCTTACTACAGGAAGATTAGAATTAAATAAAGATATGATAGATGAAGAATTGTTATCTAATTTTTCTTATCGTATTCCAACATCTTCATTACAATCAGGTGCTATACTTAAAGTGGTTGGTTTTATACCAGAAAGTAATGGAGATACTATAGTAGTTCCTAAAGAACATACTAAACAAATAGGTGAAGACTTTGATATTGATAAAAGAAATGTTTATAAAGAAAATTATGTAGTTGATAATAGTGGTAAAATATCTTTACTTACAAGAGAAAACTCTGGTTTATTAGCTAATGATACTATTGAAGAAACTATTAAATCTTTAAAAGAAGAAATAAACTCTTTAAGACAAGAAAATAAAAGTTTATTTAATAGATTAGATGAGTTAGATGATTTATCAGAAGAAAATGAAGTAGAGCTTGTTAAATTTATTTTAGGTGAAAACAATAATTTTAGTAATAAAGAACAAAGAGAAATTATTAAAAATCTAGAATTAAATAAACAAGAAAAAGCTGCTTTATATCAAGAATTAAAAGATACTAAACAAAGTTTATTATCTAAAAGAAGAGCTGAAGAAATTGAAAAGAAACTGCTTGAAAATGCTACGATTCAAGTATATAAATCTGTCTATTCTTCAACAGATAATAATATACAGAAAAAAATAAATTCTATACTTTCATTTGATATAGCATCTGAAACAGCTGATGAAATAAATAAGAGGATAAATAAAGATAAAAATGAAGAGTTTTTTACTGTATTATCGTCTTCTTATCAAAGAGAACAAATGAAATTGGGAGCTTCTGGTAAATTAGGTATTGGTGTACACAGTAATAATGTTACTTTTCAAGCTCAATTGGAGAGATTATATGGTACTAAAAATCAAGTATCTATTGTAGAATATGATAGTTTTGGCAATCAAAAAAATAAAGTTATTACTCTAGGAGAATTATCTTCTGATGGTATTCTAGGTAAAACCTTTACTATTGATGGTCAAAGAACTATTAGTGATGTAAATGCTGAAAATCAAAACTCTGCAACAGATAATGTTAAAGCACAGATTATGGGTAAAAGAAATGAAAATGCTTATACTATAAATGTACTTTCATTAATGACACTAAGAGGATTTGATTTAGTACCTGTTGTACTTTCTAATGGAAAAGAAACTAAATTACAATATTCATCACTATTAATATCTCAACCTATTATTAGAAGATATGTTGAGCTTAAAGAACAACAAAAATCTTTAACTTCCGATTATTCTTTTAGTGATGAACAAAAATTAATTAAACAACTAATTGAAGAGTTTAATACAGGAAATGTAGCTATTAAAAAAGATGAAAATGGAAATATTAATAAATTAGATTTCTTAAAGAGTGTAACTAATAATAATTACAACACTTTAACAGGACAAGCTCTTTATGATAATTTGGATTTTTCCAAGAGCAGTAATGTACAATTACAAGTTTTACAGGCATTCTTTACATTTGAAGAAGAATCTAAACAAGTAAATGAAATACAAAAATTGATTTCTTTAAACACTACTGGTTTAGGAATATCTTATTTTAATGTTCTTAATAGGATAGATACACTGAATAATATCACTTCTTCTAATTTAAAAAATGCAACTGAACTTATTGGAGAATACTTATTAGAAATAGAATATGAAGATAAACTAATAAAAAGTAAAAATTCTGTAAAAGATTTTATAAAAGTTGGTGATTATTACTGGAAACCCACAACTACAGAGGGTATTACTTTAATAAATTCTTTATCTACAGCTAATAATTTAATGGGTGAGTTCTTTCCATATAGAAATAAAAATATAGATAGTATAATCAATAAAATAATAGGGAATAAGAAAGACTTAGATAATAAAACTAAATATGAAATTATGACAAGTCTTAGAGATTTTATTTATACTTCTAATTTAGGTTTATTTAATGGTGATATTAATTCTGAAAGAAAGAGATTATTTTTTGATACAGAAAATAATCAATCTTTAGCTAGTTTTATAAATAAAATAAAGAATGAAAGTAGTGCTAGAGTGTATTTTAGAAATAATCAGTTCTTAAAGAACTTAGATACTATAGTTGATAGAACAGGTAATCCATCATTAATAGATAGTGGTATAGATAATGAAATTAATTTTTCTAAATCTAATAGATATTCTGATTTCTTAAAATTACTATATGATGATAGTACAATACTTGGTATTTGGAATGGTGAAGAAATAACACCAAGAAAATTAGCTCAAGATTTAGCAACTTATGCTTTTTTAGCTAATGATGAGGGTGGTTCTATTGGATTTAGAAATTATGTAAATCAAAACTACCTTGATATAATTGGTGTAAGTGAGGAAATAAGAAAACAAAATGAAGATTTATTAATTAGTGAAAATGATTATTTAGTAGACAACTTTGTTTTACAGTTTATTCAACATAACCCTCAATATGCTGAAAGATTAAATAAGAACTTTGATACTCAAGATAATGTAGAAGTTTTACAAAGAGATTCAAGTGGTAAAGTCTTAGAATTTAAACTGGAAAATAAAGAATTAAACAATAATTATTACTTCGTTAAAAATAAAAATTCTTATTCTTTGTATCAATATAATGAACCAACTGATAGTTTTATATTAATACCAACTCTTGGTACTTTTGGTTTTAATGAATATAATTTTTATAGTAATGTAAGTGAAACTTTATTACCAGATAATAATATTTATCCACAAAATGAATCTTATTATGAAAGTTATACTTATATAGAACCAGAAAATAATATTGTAAATTCACCTAAAAATATTACCTTTGCAGATAGGTTTGATATTTCAAAAGGCTTAAGAAATTTATTAGAAACAGTAGTAAATCAAGGAAATAATGAAAATCATAAAAAGTTTTTACAAAGATTATTACCTTATTTAGACCAAAATGTTAAAGTAAAAATTGTTGATTATATTGGTGAATTAAATAAAGATGGTATAGGTAAACAAGGTATGTCATTCAAATATAGTGAAAATTCTATTTTAATATCTAAAAATATAATTCAGTTTTTAAAGGAAACTTATAATAATGAGAAAGATATTAATAATATACTTAGTGAAATGATTCTTGAAGAGTTCATACATAGTATTACTATTAATGAATTAGGTAAGTATGGTGTATATGATGGAAATGATAATTTAATACCTAATCAAAATGCTCCAGCTTTTGTTCATAAAATAGTAAAATTATATGAAGAAGCTAAAAAAGCATTACCATATAACAGTATAACAAATAAGAATTATTATACTAAAAGTATTGTTGAGTTTATGGCTGGTGTATTTGTAGCAGATGATTTTAGAAACACTCTTGATAATACTGTTGTTAATGGTAAATCTTTACTTCAAAGATTTAAAGAAGCTATTAGAGATTTATTGAGATATATAACTGGAGCTACTTATACAGATGAGACCATTAATTCAATAATGGAATTACTAGAAAATAAGAAAGTAAAGAGTAAAGAAGTTTCTACTAATAAAGAAAATAGCCTTATGAAAGTGTTTAATATACCTAATGTAGGAGAAGTTAGAGTTAATATTTTATCACCAAGAATACTAAAAGCTAACCCATATGATAAACAACTTAGTAAAAATATGATAGAGTCTTTTAATAATGGTGATACATTAATAATAACTCCTAATAGTAAAAGAGGTGAAATAGAAAGTCTTTATATTAATGATTTAATTAAATATCTAAAAGATAAATATGGTGACAATTTCTTAGACTTTCTTATTATTGAGAATACTGAATATGGGCTTCAAACAATAAAGCTTAATAGATTATCTGATATTAATAGTAGAAGAAACGAATTTAATGGTATTAAAAGGTTAAAATGTTTATAATATGAGTTGTTTATTTGATAAATTAAAAGAAGAGTTTAGCTCTAATAATATTGAGGTAAAGGAAATTGATTCTGAAATATCACATATTGAGATTGTTGTAAAGCAATCTCAATATAGTCCTCAATTAAACACTAAAAACAGAGTTTCAGCAGTAGCTAGTAAAATAAAAGAAAAAATAAATAAAGACTATCTTTATAATAAAGATAACAAAAAGGTTATACAAGATGAATTAGCAACTATAATAGATGAAGGTTGGAAAAATGGTAATTATTTTTATAAAATAAGAGTATTACCAAGTTCAGAATTTTTTATGGTTAATAATTACTTAAATATGTCATCTTATTACCAAGATGTATATAATGAGTTTAAACAAGAAGAAATAAAAAGTTTTGAAGAGCAAGAGAAAGAATTATTAAAAGAATTAGAAGAGAGTGGTCAGTTAAGTAATTATTCAACATTATATTCAAGAGAGGATATAGCTAGAATAGAAGCTAATAGTAGAAGAAATTCTAATATTTCACAACCACAAACAGATAATTATAAAGAGTGGTTGAATTATAAAGAAGCCCAACTTGATAAAATCAATAAACAATTAGTTCAACTACATATTGATAGGACTAATCCTAAAAAAGATTTAAAAAAGACTTTAGATTTAATACAAAAACTTACACTCATAAAAAATGAATTAGAATCTGATTTACAACAGTTTGATAATAAACCAGAGATATTATTTAATAATTTAAATAAAGAATTAGATTCTTTATTTAATGAACTTGACAATATTAATAATCTTAATTTTGATACTTTTGGAGACAAAATAAAATTCTTATATGAATTTATAACTGGTCAAACTTATGATAATGAAGGTAATACTGAATTACAAGGATTAAAACACTATGATATAGTTGAATATAATGAAGTAAGAAATAAAGTAGAAGAACTAGTAAAGAAATATAATAATAAGATTGATGAAATTAGAGATAATGTAATTAAGAGCGATATTACTTTCTATAATAATATAAATAATAATGAAGAAATAAAAGAGTCTGATATAAGAAAAATGTTAGAAGCAAGAGATGATATTAATTTCTTAGAAAAATATTTTCTTGGTATTGGACAACAATCTGGACAAGAGACTTTACTTCCTCAAATATTAAAATCAATTCTTGAGACTAAAAAAGTATCTAAAGAATCTGAGTCAGAAGATTTAAAAGATAAACTATTATCAGCTGTTAGAAAATTTAATAAGGATCAAGATTTTAGTTTTATATTTGAAACTAATGAACAGGGTGTTAGAACTGGTAATATAATAGATGCTTATACTCCAGAATTTAGGAGTGCTTGGTATGGCTTTAAGAATATTATGAAAAATCCTGATAAGAATTATACTTCTAAATATTCTGAACAAATGCAGTGGTTAAAAAGTAATATGGATATAATAGATTTTAGAAAATTACCTGTTGTTAGACAATTATATGGTGATTTATATCCAGAAGAATTTACTTTTTCAGATGAGCAAATGAAATCTTATCAAGAAGAGTTGGAAAAAGAATTGGGTTCAAGATTTGATGAAGAAATGGAGAATCTTCTTAGAATACTTGAAGAGTTTGAAATAACTAAAGAACAAATACAAAAAAATCCAGAACACAATAAAATAGATATATTAAGAATAAGCCCTTATGAATTTATAAAACATTATAATTCTCAAGATTACACACAAGCTAAGTTTATTGAAAATGAATCTGGTAATTCAGAACCTATATTTTTTGATTATAAAACTGGTTATTTCTTACCTAAAAGAAGAAAATTTTTTACTTTTGATGATGAAGGAAATGAAATAACTCAAGATACTGGATTTTATAATAAAAAGTTTATTGAGGAAATTGAAACTGATACTAATAAATTAGAATATTGGAGAGTAATGAAGGATATTTACTCTAATTATATTAATCCTACTTATGGTAATAGTAAGATGTCTTATGCTAAAATTGAAAGAGAATTATTTGAAACAGTAGCTGATAAGAAAGGTATATTTTTAAAAGGTGGTGAATTAATATCTCAAGCATTAAGAGCTTATAAAGAGTCTTTTTATGAAAGAGGGTATCATAAAGGTAATTCTAATAATGTAACAGCTAATTATACAGATACAGCTAAAAAAGAAATTGGTGAAATGTATAAAGCTTTACTTAATAAAACAGAAAAAGAACTTATTGATTTATCAAAACAACATAAACTTAATACAAATAATGCAGATAAGAAAAGATTAGCTAAGAATTTAGCTAATGATATAGTATTATCTAATTATTCTGATGATATAAATAAAATTACAGCTTCTCTACTTGATATGACTGCTTTACAAAGAGCAAGAGAAGAAGTTCTACCAATAGCTAATATTATATTAGATTCTCATAGAAAAATAACTGATAGATTTGGTGATGAAAGAAAAAAATCTATTGAAAAATTAGAACACTTTATAAATAAGGTTATTAAAAATCAATCAGAACACTATAGAGGTACTAGTGGCTTAATGGGAAGAAATTTAAGTGATTCTAAATGGTCTAAATGGCTATTTGATAAAATGGCTGATATACCATTTTTAAAAAGAAAATTGACAGGTAAAGATGGATATTTATTATCTGATACAGAAAAAGAACTACTTAAATTTTATAATGATGCTAAAGAGAAAGGACATAATCCCAATGAAGAATACAGATTTACTATTGGTGATACCACTTATACTAATTCTAAAGGACAATATTTTTTAGAACAAGAAGGTAAAAGTATTGAAATTACAACAGCTGATAAATATGAAGAGGCTTTTCAGAAACATATAGAGCAAAAGATATCTGAATTAGGCATTGACTTAAATACTGCTGGTGTAATACAGGGAGTTTTAAAAACTATAATTATTAAGGCTCTTGGTTTATCTCCAATTGGTGGTATATTTAATAGAATGGAAGGCAAAAATACTAACCTTATAATGGATATGACTGGTAATTATTGGACACCAGGAAATATACCTAAAGTAGATGCTTTTATGTCTTTTGCTAATATACTTAGAATATTACCAGAGAGATTACAATCTAACGATTTGAAAAAACAAAAGGAGTTAAAAAAACTTGTCATTCTTAGAGACAGATTAAAACTAGTTCAAGATAGAAAAAACCCATTAGAAAGAAATATAGACCAATCAAAGTTTGATTTTGAAAAGTACACTAATTTATTTGCTATGGCTGTTGATAATCCAGAATTTAAAAATCAATTATCAGTAGTACTTGCTATACTAATGGATACTAAAGTTAAAGATATTAATGGTAATGAAGTTCAAATTTTTGATGGTAATGAATTTAAAATATGGAATGAGATAGATGGTAAGTTAATACTAAAAGATGAATTTAGAACAGAAGAGAATATTTCTAATTGGGAAAATTTTGCTGTTGATGAATCTAATTTAGAGAATAATCAATTCCTTATACAAAGAAATAAAATGAAAAATGCTATTTCAAGAACTCAAGGTAACTATGATGAACAAGATACTATATTAGCTTCTAAAACTGTATGGGGACAAGTTTTAATACTATTTAAAAAGTGGTTATTTGAACACTTTCAAACAAGATTTTCAGGTGGTGGTAAAGGAGATATAGATATTGTAACAGGCAAAAAAAGAGTTGTTGGTAGGTATAGATATTTAGCTAATAATAATCCAGCTTTACTTACTACAGGTATTATAGGACTTACCACCTCATTAGGTCTTGGTATAGGTGCTGTAGGAGCTATTGGATTAGGTGGACTTGTAACATACAAGTTTATTAAAAATATGTATGGAGGAAATAAAGGTATAAGACAAGAAGCATTTAATATTAGAGAACTTGCTTATTTTCTTAGAAGTATTTTAATCTCTACACTTAATTTTCCTATACAGATGGTTAATTTAGGTGGTAAATTGGGTATAAATATGAAATATGATGGATACTCTAATTCTAATTTAACTCAAGAAGAAATAGGTGCTCTAAGAGCATGTGCTAAAGAAATAGCAACTAAACTTGGATATTTATCTATATTATTACTTGCTAAAGGATTATTATGGGACGATGATGATGACAAAGATTCATCAAAAAGAAAATTTCATAATTTTGCTGATAACCAAATATCAAGAATGATAGATTCAGTTAGTATGTTTCAAAACCCAAAAGCTCTGTACTCTGATGTAAGTAGAAATTCAGCTGTAATGTGGGCTGAGAGTGTAATTAAGTTTACAACAGGTCTTACTCAAGGAGAATTTAATACTAAAGATTTCTTAAAAACATCACCATTACCATCTTTTATACAAAACTCTTTAAATATAGGTCATAAAGGATTTAATTTACCATATGAAAATAATAAAGAATTTCAAGCAAATGAGTGGTATGATGAGTGGATTAAAGATTATAAATCTGAAGGTGAATATTCAGCTAAAAAGGAATATACAGAACTTAGAAAACAAGATGAATATAAAGATATAAAAGACAAAATCACTAAACAAAAAAATGAGTCTTACAAAGATGTTCTTGAAAGATTGAAGAATAAACAAGAAAACCCCAAATCTGAGAAGAAAAAAGGTAGACCAAAAGGTTCTAAAAATAAACCTAAAGAAAATTAGTGTATTATTTTGTAGTTTATAAAAAATATTTTATATTTGCACAATTTTATAACTCATAAGTGTTTTTTTTCATTAGATTATTGAAATTTTCCCTTGTAAAGAAATTTACAAGGGTTTTTTCTTTAAAATAAAAAAGGGAGTGAAAACACATTTAGTGCTTCACTCCCTTTTAAGTAACCTAATTAAACAAAACTTTATAAAATTCTTTTATCTTATTTGATGGTTTCAAACTCTTATATTTATTATAAAATATTCTCCATTCAGATACTACTTTATTAACTTTCCAATCCAACATATACTGAATTGTTCTTTCAATAAATTTATTTTCTTCAGAATTTATAATATTTGATTCTACATTTGAATTAAACCAATTTTCCAAATTTCTTACAAATTTAACATTTGATTTATATTGTGAATCATTAAATATTCCACCATCAAAATAGTGATTAATAGACATTAAAGTCATCTTCAAAGCTGATACATTATCATAGTTTCTAGGGTCTATAATATTACCCAAAGATTTAGACATTTTATTTCCATCTTCACCTAGTATCATTCCTTGATGAACAACTTTCTTAAATGGTTCATCAAAGTTAATATAACCAATATCATACAAGAATTTACATATAAACCTAGCATAAATTAAATGCATACAAGCGTGCTCTTTACCACCAACATAAATATCTACTGGTCTTGATTTATCATATTCTATACAATAAAATGACGAATCTACAAAAGTATCTAATGTATCTTTTTCTCCTTCTATTGGTATAGGACAACCAAATTTTCTTTGTCTTGATACACACCAATCGTGCAAATTTTCCAACCAAACTCTTTGTTGTTTCTTAGTAGATTCTGGATAATCAACTTTATCTAAATCTTTAATTAGTCTGTCTTTATAATCTGTTATTTTAAAGAACCATTGAGGAAAAGATTTATACTCTACTGGTGTATTACATCTTTCACAACAATTGTTTTTAACTTGTTCTCTTGCCAAAGATGTTTTACAAGAAGGACAATAAGGTTCTTCTCTTGTATCTTTATAAGCCAAACCTCTATTTAATAACTCTTTAAACAACCATTGTGTTTTAGCTACATAATCTTTATCCCAAGTAGATAATTTATATTCGAAATTAACATTCATTCTTTTCATCTCTTCAGTGAAATTTTGAATGTTAAGTTTAGCAACTTCCTCTACTGGTTTATTTATCTTAATAGCATAATTTTCTGTGGGTAATCCAAATACATCATAACCAAAAGGTTGATATACTTCTTCACCAATATATCTTAATAAATTACAATAAGAATTAACTATTGTATAATTATACCAGTGACCCAAATGCAAACCTGCACCACTTGGGTATGGAAACATTACTGTTATAAATTTTCTACTCATAATAAGTTTAATTTTTTAGTTCTTTTAATTTTAAATCCATAAAATCAGACATAGAATTTTTGGTAGATATAAATGGTTTATCCTTTAATGGATTTTTGTAGTCTGGGTCTAGTTTATTTTCTCTTTTAAAAAATTCATCTACATTTAAAATTTCAGGTTCTTCTGGTGGGACATATTTTTTACAATATAAAGCTGTATAACCAAAAGAGCCATATTCATCTCTAACATCTCTATTATATATTTGAAATATTAAATTATCTCTTACTTTTATAAGTATAGCTTTATCTTTATACATTCTACCTTTTAAATTATCTATAAGCTCATTAGTAATATAATTTTCTAAAAGTATAAAAGAATTGTTGTTATTTCTTTTCCTTAACTTTGTTAATAAAGTGTAAATAGATTCATCTGAATCTAAGTTGTTAAGTAATTCCATATTATATATTTATTTCTTCAGGGTATAACATTATAGCCATATCAGATTGCCAATATTCCTTACTATCTATATTCATAATTGTTAGTCTCCCTTTATAACCTGCACCAGTATCTAAATTCCATACATTACATCTGTTCATTGGTGTTACTATTCTACCAGAGAGATTGTGTTTATATTCTGGATAATGTGGCTTTCCAAACCAATTCATAGTTGTTGTATGCCCTATAAATATTTCATTATATTGATTTAATAGTTCATATCTTTCTCCTTTTTTCCACTCATCATCTACTTCTAAAGCTATATCCCATAAACTTCTATCCCACAAATAAAAATTCTTTTCATCACTTCCTAAACTATTATAATAACCAGCGTGAACAAAAGCCTTATTATCATTATTAATATAATAATAATGCAGTTTATTAAAAAAAGATATGTATTTATCTCTGTCTTCTACTGTTAAGGTTTTTAAGTCTAGACTTTTCACAGTGCTTTCACCACCATTAGCTAACCAAATTTGTGTAGCTTTACCAAATTTTAAATAGTTTAAACACCAAACATCGTGATTACCTAATAGAAATATTGGTTTAATAGTAGAATTATTTTCTATTTCTACTAGAAAGTCTAGTGTTTCTTTTGCTTGAGAATAACCATCTATATAGTCACCCAAGAAGATTAAGAGGTCTTCATTATAATTATAATTAGACCTCTCAATCACCTGTTTAAGTGCTTTATAATTACTATGTATGTCTCCTATTACTAATGTTCTCATTACTTCTTTTTGTTGTCACTGTAAAATAAGAAAAATAGAAAACAAATAATTATAAAAAATATAAATGCATCACTAAAGCTTACAGAATTATCTGATGGGTCATTATAAATATCATCACCACCACTTAATAAAATACCAAATAAACTAATCATATTTTTCTTTATTTACAAAATCATCAAATAATAATGTAAGTAAAAAACCTATTATAAAACTAAATATTACAGTTATCATTTTTTACTATCATAATAATTATTCATATACTTAGCAGAAAAATCTTCAGAATCTCTAATAACAATACCTTCCATATTTTTATTTTCTTCAAAGATTTTTTCACAAGTTTCAATAAGTTCTTCTTTAGATTTAAACTCATCTTCAAATAGAACTTTTACAGTAGGAATATTAAGAATACCAGCTTTATACATAAACTCATCAAAACAAAGTTTTTTAGTTATTCCGTATTCAATAATATCAATACCATAAAATTTAATATTTAATTCTTCTTTAGAGTTTAAATTAACTGAACTCTTTCTAATACCTTTACCAACTAATTCACCCCTTAAGACATATTCATTAGCTTTTAGAGATATTAGTAAATCTTGATATTGTTTTCCTATTTTAATAAAATTACTTTTATTGTTTTCAACAGTATCATAAACAGTTAAATCTGGTTTTTGAAAAGTTATTATTTCCCAAAAAGTTCTTTTTCTTTTACCTTTTGGTATTTTAATATACCTTTTTATAGTTCTATTTCTTGTACAAATATGCTTAGAAGATATACTTATAGAACTACCATCAACTTTTTCAGTACCAATAAGAAATATAGGAAATTTCAATTCTTCCCAGACATTATTAATATTCTCTTCATCTGTTTGATAAAAACCTGATGGAAATTCTCCCAAATCACTATTATCATCTATTGGTTCTTCATATTTATAAACACCTAATTTAGAAGCATCAGTAATACTAACTTTATTATAACCATATTTCTCATTTATAAATGTTTGTACTAAATTAAGTGGTAATACAATACCATTAGAATATAGTTTTTTACCATTAGGTGTTTTAGATAAATTAAATGATTTTGCTCTAATTCTAGAAGGTATATCATTTATTTTACCTAAATAAGATTTAGACATATCTCCTTTAGGTGCTACAAATTCAGAGAATAATTCATTGTTTTCTACACAATAATCAGGTTGTATATAAACGACTAAATCTCCAATTTGATATAAATCTTTTTGTACTATTAAGTCAAAACCAACACCTTCTAAATTAATTAGTTCTACAGTATTAGCCTCTTCTTCTTTTTTAAATAGTTTGTGTTTACTTTCTACTTTTAAAATATTAACTGCTTCCATTTAATAGTATATTAATTCATATTTATTACTCTCAACTAAATTAAAACCAATCATAGAATCTAATTTTAATTTATTTCCACTATACATAACTTTATCATTTACTTTAAATTCAACATTTTCATAATAAGAAATATTCATTTTCTGTTCAAATAAGTATACTAAATACTTTAGTATAACTGGTTTATTTTCTACATTAAATTGTCTTTTCTCATCTAAGTATTTTACTATAATATTTGCCATATTAAAATTCTAAATAATTATATCCCCAAATTTCACAATTTTTATCTAACTTTTCCATTTCTTCAGTAAGATGAGAATAATCATCTTTACATAAATCCCAAGCTTCGAACAAATCATCTATAGAGTAAAGATATTCATTATCATCTTTCATAGATGTTTTAACATTATTTATTATAAAATCTTTAAAAGCTTTTGTAATATTAGGTCTATAAAGAACACTGTAAACCATTTTTCCCATTAATGGGTTTTCTTCTTTTGCTTTTAAGTTCTCTTCAAATATATTCCTTCTAATATATCTCTTTTCTTCTTCTGTCATAATATTAAAATTCTATATATTGATAATTCCAAACATTTGAATTTTCAACTAAATTATCTATTTCAGATGTTAAATCTTTTGTATTAATATTGTTTTCACTACAATAATCCTCGATATCATCATTAGATATATTTTTTATATTATCAATACTATAGATATCTCCAATAAAGGTCTCACCAGATACTGGTGTGCTTTCTTTTATTAAACCCTTTAAGTCATCTGTTATTTTTGGGTTATATAATATAGAGTATTTTAATTCACCTATTAAAGGTCTTTCTAATTTATCTTGATATTCTCTAATTACTTTTGATATTAAAGCACCTCTTTCTTTAGCTGTCATAGTTTATCTAATTTTTCAATAAATAAATCAATTTCTCTTTCTAAATTTTCTATATTTCCAGTATTATTAATTATAAAGTCGAAATTACTATCAGGTAAATCATCTAGGCTAGTTTCAGAAATATGGTTATCCTCTTCTACATTTCTTTTAATTCTAATAAAAACAGGATTAAATTTTTCTAAAAGTATACCATACTCATTTTTAAATCTTAAATCTGTTATAATATACCTTTTATTTTTATCTATTTTCTTAACTAACAGTCTAACCCAAATGTTTTCATCAAATATTTTTTTAAAAGAATCTGCTATTAACCTATAATAATCTCTAACAGTTTTATCTTCAAATTCTAATTTACAACTCTTGTTTTCATCTAACTCCTTAACTGTTTTGTCTGTTATAATACTTAATATCTCTTTTATAGGTTGAGCAAAAGATAGTTTCTCAAAATCTACTATCTTTGAAAAATCTGTGCCTTCACTAAGTTCTTTGATAAGTTTCTTCCTAATAAATATATCAGAAAATGTGTCTTTTCCAGAACCTTTCTTTCCAGATACTACTATAATATTTTTATTCATATTAAATCTTTTATTAAATTTAAATACTCTTTATATGTATCTAAAAATTCAAGTGCTAATTCTTCATATTTAAAGATAAATGCACGACTTTCAGCCCAAGTAAAACATATTTTTATTTTGTCATCAATACAATATAAATAAGTATTACTATATGATGTTCTAAATTTTGGTTTCCAATCACCATTATATAAATCTCTTATGTTAATTAACCCTTTAAATATCTCAAATTTATCCGAATTTATAGTGAAATGAGTCTCTATTGGAGAGTAAGATAAATATTTCTTTTCAAATTCTTTTTCATTATGAAATAACACTTGATTTAGATTTTTAGATAGTTTTCCATCTAATGTAAATTCTCTTTCTGCATAAACTAAATTGTCATTATAGTAAAATTTTACTACTATAATATCATATTTATTATCCTCTTCATATACAGTAGTTATATTATCTACAATACCATACCCTTTAAAAGGCTTATCTTTATAATAGTGATAAAACACTTTATCCCCAATTCTAAATTTACTTTTTGTCATATTAAGGTATATATAAATTAGTTAGACAATCCTTTTTTATTTCCACTTGTTCTATATTCTTATAACGAATTTTATAAGATTCAAAAGTTTTTAAATTAAATGGTGTGGTGTAAATATGATAACCATTTTTACTGTTAGTAAAACCTTTTACTTTCTGTATATTAGGTTTTATAGGTTCACAAAAGTTTATAATAGATTGTACTTTTCTAAAAATCTCAATATCTTTATAATCAACATCTACTAACCAATATTTCTCAATGCCTAATTCTTTATTGATTGAAGAAGATGATGCACAACTATCAAATAATTTAATAATAGCACCTTCATAAAAATCATTTTCTATGTATTCTGATAGTCTCCTTAACATAGAATGAGAAACTCTCTTAAAACTCTTTGGATTGAGATTTATCATTGCTCTGGCATTCTGACTATTACATATAGGAATTATCTCATTATTTAGTTTATTTTCTAAATATTCTAAATCCTTTACAGCATAAGATTTAATAACATTAGAGTTCTTGTTTATTCCATCAACCTCTTTCTTTCTTTGTAAAATTAATACGTGGAAAAATAAATCTTTGTTATTTAAATCAAATACTTCCTTTAATCTAAATTTTATGTAATCTAAGTTATTTACCATTTTTAACCTTAATTTTCTTTATTATTTCTGAATCTTCGTAGACCAATTCAAAACCACTTTCACTATTCCAAGCAACCCAATCTCTAAGAGAAAACCCTTCAAAGAACTCATCAGTGTATTTACTTTCTTCCAAGCGTTCTTCTTTTTGAAAGTCTCTTAGATACATTATTGTAATTTTCATTTCTGCTTTTTGTGTAATCATCTTTGTACTCACTTCTGAATAAATGTTTTATTTCTTTATAATCTTTCTCTAGATGTTCAATATGAACATCAGATAATGTTAATGTTTTTTCTTTCATTTTATTTATTTTGTTAGTTACAATAAAGGTTTAGCAATCTTTAAAAGTTCTTTTTGTTCCTCAATAAATTTTTTTGCGATATTACGTGTTTTAAATATCAAAGGTCTTTGTCTTCTGTAGCTATCTTCTTCAAAAAACCCAATATCCCAAACTTCAATAAAAAACCTCTTTTCGTCTTTATCTTTCCAATCAGGTTGCCAACCCTCGTTGTAATATTCTCTTAAAATAATTAAATATTTCAAAGCCTCAAAAGCCTTATACATTTCTTCACTTGTATATAACTCTTCATTATAATCTAATCCATTAATATAAAAATCACCTTTTAGTTCTAACCATTTTAGAGCATCTTCTACAGTTGGTATTTTATTAAAATCTTCTTCACTTATATATTTAGTTTCAAAAACTGATAGTGTCGGTGTTGCTCTTATAATCTCACCATTAAAATTAATTAAATTACCATTAAGAGTATACAGAGCAGATGAAGCATTTTCAAAATCCATAAGTATATAACTTCTAAATTTATTTTTACTAATGAATCTAACCTTACCTTTTTTACCTCTTCTAAAAGAATTATCATATACTTCTTGACCTTCTTTAAATATTGTTTTCATTTACTTTATTTTTTGAGTATTTACAATTTTCTTAATACTTTTCATAATATTTATACAACATATTGTCTAATTTTCCAAATTTATTCTTTATCAACCTCTTCTTGTTTGCGGTTTTTAAAAATATATTCGAAGAATATTGAAATAACAATAAACACTACAAGCACAACACCGCACAACACTAATACTGCATTAAATATGGGTATGAAACCAATCAACGCTAATGCAATACCACTAACCAAACTCTCTCCTTCTATTCTTTCATATTCCTTAACTTCCTTCCTAATCTTAAAAATCATCACAATAAGACCTCCTATTATATCTATCCATAAAAACAAGTTGTAAGTCTTCTCTGGATTAAAAACAGTTTCTAATAAAAAATTTAACATAATTATTTTAATTTAAGTTTAAATATTTTAGTACTTTTTCTTTTTCACTTTTACTTATTGTATATATAACTAGAAATTTAAAATACTATAATTAACACCTAAACCTATGTATGGACTTAAACCACTATTATTAATACCATAACCAGCATTTATACCCAACCCCCATCTTTTTTGTTTTGGTATATTAATATAACTTCTTTGTGTTTTAGTAACACTATATGGATTTTTATCACTTACATCTAATATCAACTTACCTTTTTCTTTGTAAGTAACTATATTAAAATCATTCTTTATACTAATTTTAATATCAGTGGTATCTTTTTTTGCTACTATATCTCCCCAAATATAACCTTTTAAATTAAAATTGGATTTATATATAGGTGTATTAGAAATAGTATCTAAAACAGTCTTATTTACAATTTTTTCTACTATCTTAGTTTCAGTTTTTATAATAGTAGCTGATTTTACATTTTTATACTTCTTTACTAATTCTTGTAGTTCTTTTAATTCTTTATTAGTTAGATTTAACTTAGTAAAATCTTTCATTCTTTCTACTTCTACAACAGAAATTTTAGAATGTAAGATACCATTTTTGTCTTTATAATAACTAATAGAGTCATTAAGAGACTCTATTAGTTTATTATTTTTTATAGTATCATTACAAGATTTTATATTAAACATAACTATTACAATTATTGTTATTATTAATAACCAAATAAACAAATTTTTATTTTTCATAATACGTGTAAAGGGTTAATTTAATTAATATAGCTATAAATACCATTCCAACTATAATTCTAATAAGTAGTTTTATTGAATTAATGTATAAATAAAAAAGAAATCCACATCTTTAAATTACTTCTTTTTCTCTACTTTTATAATACATAAATCTATTTATTATATTTGAAACAAAATAACAAACAGTTATTGTAAGCATTAAAATATCTGAGTTCATATTATATATAGTGTCTAAATATTAATAAGTATAGAGCATTAATATAGATTATGTATAAGAATAATTCCATATTACAATAATATTTTATGTCTCTAATCATATTCTTCAATGAATCATAAAAGTATTCATTTGGCATAACTTTAATCCATTTAATATAATTAATACTTTTATTTCTTAATCTTCTTAATACAATATACATATTAAGAAAAATAGTAGTTGTTACTATTAATATTACTATCTTACTTATCATATAATTTTAATACTTTAATCTCCTCATCAGTGAGAGGTTCAAACATATCAGATTCCCCGAAGTCACACTTAAATTCTATATTATAATCAGTATATTTGACATTGTCTAATTTGCTAATTATAAAAGCATTTTTATCTATTTTAAATTTACCCCATTTACCAATGTAGTCTTCATATCTTAACTGTTCTTCTATTGATATTCCGTCTAATAAATATTTTTTAGTAGATAGGGTTGTTCTTAATGAAACTTCTTCGTCAAAATATAAACGACCACTTTTTGTATAATAAAAGTATTGTAAGAATCTATCAAAACTTACTGTTATATCTTCACTTATTTTATCAATTCTCACAACTCTTCCCCAACCAAACATATAATCAAACACCCTTTGCCCAACTTTAAATACTAAATCCTCTGCATTTATAATTTCTGTCATATTAAATATCTTTTAATTCAACACTATCTTCTATATATTGACGAAGACTTATAAAGCCTCTTAAGTTTTTATTATAGCCTTTAGCTTTATGAAAATCTTCACTATCCATAACTCTATGTTGTTTGCCATTTTCATCAAAATAATAAGTAGTTTTCATAAAACCTTTATACCAATTCTCATACTCTTCATAAGCCATACACTTAGCACAGTGGCTAACAACTGAAAAATGTCCTGACTTAACACACTTGTCATATATGTTTTTAGCTTTCTCTAATGTAAGAACTTCATTATCGTTTATAGTTGTGTAGCTTACACGAGCTGTCATAGCACAAGACATTTTGATAACATCTTCTAATTTTTCTGCTTGTTTTCCTTTCCATATTTCCTCTTGAAAAGGTATATGCCATTCTCCCTCTTTTAAAACATCAGGAGTAGATTCATTTAAAGCATCATACATCTTCTCAGCTAAGTCCATAAAGTGGATTTCTGCTTGTCCTTTATTACGCTGTAGCCACTCCAAATCTGTCAAATCTTTTAAGGAAGGAAATAAAAATATAGCGTCTTTCTTTGAAATGAATTTTAGGTTCTCTACGTTGTAAATAGGACATCTTTGTTCAAACAAATGTTCAAAAGACTCACGAGTTCCTGTGATTAACTGAGTTGTCCACATAAAAGGTTCGAGAAGTCTGTTTCCATAGTTCTTAGATAATTTGTTACTATCAGAAGTATTTAGTAATTTTTTAATAGTAACATCATCATTAACTAATGATTTTGCATAATCAACAGCCCCATTTCTTGCATTTAACCATCTCATTTCTTTAAATCCAATTACTCTTGGGTCTGTAATATATTTAATACCTTGCATTCCCTTGTGTGATAATTGCCAAGCAATGGGGATAAAAGGTTCTTTCTCAACAACTTCCACCATTTTATCAAAAGGTATAGCACGAGAGTTATGAACAACAACTCCATTAGCTATAAAATTGTGATACTCACCATCAACCTCTATATCATAGGTTTCATCTTTACCTATATGTTCTACTGAAATAACAGATATTTCATCTAATAGCTTAAATCTACTTTCTAAAGATTTAGTAGAAATAATATTATTTTCAGCCTTTTTTAAATTGTATAAGGCTTCATTACAAGTTAATGCTAATAGATTATCTTTTATCTTTATTTCATTATTATTTGAACTTTTATAATCTTGAAGAGTTTTCCAACCTTTATCAGTAAGTAGTCTATGTTTATCAGTAATTTTTAAAGGTGAATATATATTATTCTGTTCTACTTTATAAATATCCTTTACTCCTGAAGAAAATACTGTTTTTATATTTTGTATAATAAAACAGCCTGCATTGCTCCCATCTTCAAGAAAAGAAACAATCTTATAATTTACTTCATTATTAATAAAATTTTTAAAGACTTTTCTAATTTCCATATCGAAAAATCTCCTACTTTTTTCATCATAAAGAGTAATTAAGGTATCTCCAGATAAACACGAACTAGTATTCTTTTCTAACATCTTATAAGTATTCACTTCACTCAATATAATTCTTGGAAAAGTTAATCTGTAAGTTATTATCTCTTCACCTGTATTTGCTCTTTTACTATGAGCTATGATTTCTGCTTTGATGTTATTTTTCATTTATTAATAAAATTAAATCTAATAATGATAATTTTATAGTTTTATAATTTGAATATTCTCTATTCTTTTTAATCCAATTATCAAACATTTCTTTACTATCAAAGAACTTATTACTAATGTCTAATACATCTGCTTCAATTTTAACGAATGTACTACAATCCTCAATCTCTATTTGTTCATCAATTACAGCTAGATTAAGCTTATACCATAAAAGTTTTATAAAGAATTTCTTTTTAGCTTCAGTATCCATCATTATAGTACTCTTTAAGTTCTTCTAACTCTTCTAAAAATTGTTCCTTAGCATTTATATAAGCATCATTGTTACCTTCACTATAAGTGAATTTTTCATGCATGCTTTCTCTTTCAGCTTCAAGTCTTCCTGCTTCTTTATAATGTCCTTTTAGTTCTTCCTTATATTTGTTTATAAGGTTTATTATCATATCTATTTTCATAACTAAACAACTTATAAAATATTTTTATATTTTAATAAAATCTTCAATCTTTAATATAAACACTTCTTTTGAAGTGTATTTAAACCAATGATTGTCCTTTTTTTCTGTATGGTCTTTCTTTTTAAATTTTAAGCATACTAACTCATTTTCAATATTTATAAAAATATTATGCATTTCCTCTGAATAGAAACTTTCAAAACATTGTATTGCTATATCTTGTATATGTTTTGGGAAAATTGAATTCTTATTAACTAGTTGCCCAAAAGGTTCTCCCATACAAATTTTTCCATCTTGTTCAGTACAACAATATAAATACTCATTATAAAATGATAAATTTTTAATAAAATTGGAAACAACATCTTTATTAAAATTAAATATTGATTTTAATACTAAAAAATTTTTATTATATTCCATTATCTCATCTTTCATTTCATTGTATTTTGTTTCCAGTAAACTTAAATCTTTTTCTTTTAGCTCTTTTATATACTCTTCAATTTCTTTTTCTGTTTTTATCATAATAACACATTTATAGTTTGTATATTAACTACGAAAAACAATAGTTATGTATTTTAATTCATCTTCTGTAATTTTACTTAGTGGAACTATATGTGATTTTGGCAAATCATTTATATCTTCTACATCTATCTTATTTATATCAAAATTTGATGGATTCCAAAGATATTAACATTTATTTTTACCACTTAATTCTTGTAAAAATTCAAAAAAACCTTGTAAAGTAATAAAGAAGCTATTACCATTCTTTAATTTCATATTAATTCCACTATAATAGGTATTATCATTATTATAACATAATTCTAAATCTACTATAGGCATTCTACTATATAAGTTATCTTTTATTATATCTTCATATATAGAAAAATTTTTTATATTGTGTTTCATAATAAAGGTTTTGCGATTTCTAATAGTTCTTTTTGTTCTTCAAGGAATTTATTTCTGATTTCTTTAGATTTAAAAGCAAGTATTCTCTTAATGTTATAAGTATTATCTATTTCAATTTTTTCCCTTGATACAATTATAACATATTTCAGCACATTAGTATTACTCCAATCAGGTCTCCAATCCTTATTGTAATAGTCTCTAAGAAAAAGTAACTTTTGTAGTGCCTCCGCAGCCATAGCCAACTCATACGACGGATAACCATTAAAGTTTGTTTTTGCCTTAACAAGTGCTTCCCCATACGTTGGTGCGGGTGCTTTTTGTTCAAAGCCTTGTAATTCTACTTTGTAAGGTTTGGTGGAAAGAGTTGGAACACTATATAAATCAATTCTTCCATCAATCGTATAACAAATGAGTGTTTCTCCAAAATATACTTCTATAGGAAAACTTTCACAATCTTTACTATATAATCTCAATATCTTTCCCTCTATATTAGGAAAATTTACTTGGTCGTAAACCTTTTGACCCTTTTTAAATACTGTCTTCATTTTTATATATTCTTATAAGTTCTTTTACTAATACTTCTCTTGCTTCTTCGTAAGTTGAAAACTCACCTTTAAAATGTTTACCTTCTTTTATTTTCATATTGTAGAAAATAAATTTGGTAGAGTCTTTATGATTTTCCAATGTAATTCTAAAACCTTTTTCTCTAAACCACTCAAAAACCTGTTCCCAAGTAGGTATAGAAATACCCCTCTTTGTATTATTTGCATCATAAGAACTTTCTTTCAAAATGTAATTTTGAGAATATATCTTGTTTTCCTCTTTATATCTCTTACTCTCTAATATATCAGAAGATGTAGTGTTTTGAGTAGGTTTGTTAAATCCAATTTCTTTTAAACTTTTTGCTATTTCTATTGGAACTAACCAACTTGGATAGTTTTCTTTTTTAATATTCTTCATATTTTTCTTTTATTCTATTTTTTAGAGTTTTAGAAGAATAAAATAATGCATTTGTTACTTCTTCTAACCACTTACTCTTACAAATTTCAATAATCTCTTTTTCTTTTATAGCAGGAACTTTTTTATAACTTCTTCCCATAACTATTTATTATTACCCATTTTTATTCAGAATCTTTTGTAAATCCTCTAAATTTGATTGTTCTCATATTATTTAAAACAAAAATAATATATTAAATAACATATAAAACCTATCAAAGTAAACTGTTTTATTCTTATGTAAAAATTATATTCTTTAGTATATTTACTTATATACTCTTTTGGCATTAACATATA